>Ga0116227_10002685_pt1 | contig 40137 bp, 27 predicted proteins | sample S1TSphgellanicum_FD_89693 | JGI IMG/M metagenome (GOLD analysis project Ga0116227, IMG submission 89693) | Host-associated microbial communities from peat moss isolated from Minnesota, USA - S1T2_Fb - Sphagnum magellanicum MG | ecosystem: Host-associated > Plants > Peat moss > Unclassified...
AGGACCAAACGGAGGGAAGTTCGATGAGTGCATTATGCACCAGGTTCACACTAGTACCTTTAATAAGTTTACCCAAGTGTTTTATAAACGATACCATAAGGTTCAAACTAATGAACATATTTACATAAACTTGTGAATTGTCAAACATATTTTGAACAAAAGGATAGAAAAATACCACAAGAGAATATTTATATTGGCAAATTCTCTTCAACATCAAGTTAATGACCACCTACCTTAACCTTTAAAGTCTAAATCCTTGACCTAACCATAAACCCTAACCCTATATCTAAGCCCAACTTTACCCCTAATTTTAAAACTAACTTTTCAAATTAACCCATATTTTTATTCTTTACCTTTTCCTTAACCCTACCATAACCTTACACTTAAACATCAATTTGTACATAAAATGTCAATGTTAAACCCAACACTATAGTTTTAAACCTAAAACCTAACTTTAAACTTTAAACTCAAACGAAAAGTAAATAAATATTTAAGAATTTTTTTAAAAAAATTTAACTTGAAACCCCTTGTAAGATGACAATATTGCTAACATTTCTATCCATAAAACAAAACCTCACACCAAAGACAAAAAAAAAAATTAAATTTGAGCAAAAAATTATTAAATTCCAATAGATTCTACATATGACAAATGTCATATTAACATATGATTATGACATATATGATTTGAAGTATTTATTAAATTGTCATTTTGAGCTTTTGACTAAAATAAACAAAATAAGGTCTACATGTTTATCAATGCGTTGTTTCAAACACAAAGCAAAACCACATCTCCACAACTTATCTTGGTAACATGGAAGACAAATGCATAAATATAATATATCCAAATTGAAATAATGAAAAACTTGAATGCCCACTTTTAATGTTGAGTACACTTAATTCTTGACTTAATTGTTGATGATTCACATTGGAGGATTAAGGAGAAAAATATTCATAATATCCTACAACAAAGGGCTATATTATGTCCTCAATTTTTTGTGCTAAAAAACGCTAAGCTCCCAATGTTTCAATCTAAAACCCAAATCCAAAACCTTAAATTTGAACTCAAAAAACCACCACCTTAAATACTACATGAACACAAAGGTTGTTATGCGCCTTTCTAAAATTGAGAAAAAACAAAAATTTACACCCTAAGTCAACTAGTTGTTAAGGAGAGTTCTAAAATGCATCTATATCCAAATGAACCATCAACTTACATTTATGAGTCAAAAAGGCTATAAACAAAACAAAACAATTTATTTGAGTTCATCCAACTTCAAGAACATATTAAAGATTGAGTTTTACCTTTAACAAACATTAATTCATTTCTTTATTTCACACTACATACATTATTTTTTCTATTTTGTAAATATTCAAAGATGAAAAATTGTTGCTAATGGGTATGATACTTAGATTTTGATTCTACTCATGTGCAAAACTAAAAATAAGAGCAAATCAATATAAACAATCACAGAAGCAAACCTTTGCATAATTTCAAGGTGACCTTTGCAATAATTATTCATCATTTTCTTTGAAGGCCATTAGTATGGTTACTACTTGGCCCAAGTAAGTTGTTACTCATAATACCTAAGTAAGTTGGGCTCCATGTTACTTTGCATTACTAATAATGATCAACAATTATTTTTTTCTCTTCTTATGTTCATCATTACTTTTGTTAGACAAAAAAAGTTATTAGTAAATTATATAGATATAAATATTATGACCATGAAAAGCCAATTGTTAATTGGAAATTTTTATTTCCATGTTGGTGGGTAGAGGAAAAAAATGAGGTAGTTATCAGGAAAGCAATAAGATGGTGATTAGAAAAAGAGTGATGTAATTAGGTTTTCATATGATCCTTCACATATAAGTTAGTTGGAAATGTCTATGGACCACCATTCGAAAGATCATGCAAAATGCTCCTATACTAGCTTGGAGAAAACTTGTATTTGGAATTCTTATAAGGTGTTATATACCTAATTGACTTGGTCTTTGCATTGTTGTGCACTACCAATGACAATTTTCTTTCTTATTATGTTCTCATATGATTATGAACAATTCATCATTATTTATGTCAATGTCAAATTTATTTTGAATTAATATAAACATCATGGATATGAAAATGCACATGTTAATTTGCATTTTCATATCCATGTTGGTGGGTAAGGAAAGAGGTGAAATAGTTATAATCAATAGTTATTAGGAAAAGAGTGAGGTAGTTATAAAGATTAGACGTAGTTATTAGAAAGGAAGTGAGGTAGTTAGGCTTGGAAATGAGATACTTAAACTTGGAAATGTCTCTAGAATGGTCTAGGTATGACCATATAAAGGATTTTGAAAAATCAATAAGGCTCTTACGAAAGAATATAGAAAACCACCCATATATCAATTCCACAAAATTCTCAGCACTAAAATTACAAAAATGATTAGATTCATGCGGTAAATTGATCATCCCATGTGTGTCTCTTTTAGACCTTTAAAGCAATCCCTTGAGCAAATAACATCTAACTTGTTTTCAACTTTTTACTCTTTTGTTGCAGTAATGCAGGTGATTGTTCCACAACTTTTCTACATTGAATTTTAAAAATGGGAGGTTTGAGGGCAATACAGACTCACATGTTGAGAATCTTGTAAAAGTGGCATGTATTATTTGTTACTGGAAACCAATAGGCACTCCACATGCATCTGAAACTATGGCTAGGGCCTTGTAGCGGGACCCCATTCCAGTTGGAGCACTTTTTGGGTCATCATCCTTGTCTAGCCAGGGTGGTGGACCATCTCCCACTAACCTCCAATAGCCAAGTTGCAGAGCCTCTGCTTGCTCCTCAGTTGCATTCTGCAGCAGAGCTTCCAGCCGAAAATTGATCCCCAATGCACCCAGAAACTGTGACTGACAAACTGGGCCAAAGGCAGAAGACCCCGCTATTGCCCAACCCACCATGCAAACCCACCCACCCACATTTCAACTCATCTTCAGATCAAATTCACACCATCTGAGAATTTCAAATTCACTCCAACAAACATCCTCCAGGCGTAAGAATGAACAAGAAAACAGCACATTGGTCATACGAAGAAGAATCCATATCTGCTATATATAGAAAATAGCCCTAGCACACATGTTGTCACAGAGAATCCTGTAGCAAATTGGGAACGTGTTCACGCTTGAAACCTTCTCATTATTATTTTTGTCCAAGATGTGTGGACTTTGATAAGACACTCAATCATAAACACAACTTTTCTTTTTGAACATTCTTTCATGTTGAATAAGGTACCCTACATTTTGGACTATCCACTTCAGTTGCTAATCATAATGCAGGATCAAGAAGGTGGCTTATTCCCCCTTCTTCAGTCCTCAAAGATGCACACTAACATGAAAATTTGGTACAACCATTCAAATGTGAGGAGCAGTGCAGGGATTTCAGGAAAGAAGACTTACCTGCTTCATCTTCCACTGCATGTTTGATGGCTGCAAAGTCCACATAAGCACTCAGGTCTGCTGAGCCTGGGTCTTGCAGTACCTTTACAAACTCATGCTTTCTTATTGCCTGCCACAATGTCCTAAACAGTATCGGTGGTATTCTTCACAAATGCTGGACCATGTGATGAATCAACTACCTATCCATGCAAATCATGTCTATGATGCCTGAAATGTTTCAAGAAAAAGCAACAGAAAGTTTAAATAAGGAAATCACAAGATGGTTGCACTAACCTGTAAGCTGTCTGATACCATGACATCCTCACCATAATCAACAACGAGGGCACCACCTCCATCCTCTCCAACTCTTCGGGCAATCTCAGCTGTCAGTTTGAGGGCACTTGGACAAACTTCCACATGTTCAATCTTGGCCTTTTCCTCCAGTGATGCCCACTTCATCCGTTTTGCTAGGTATAGACTACTTGCTGTTGTGGGTCCTGGTGATAGGACAAACCTGAAACCTTGCCTGAACAAAACCAACATGTTAGTCATATGAAGAATTTGCAAATGAGCACACATACAATATGGCTTCAAAGCCTCCACTGAACATCATGCTCTGAATGTCCTTGCAACATTGAAGCTGCTGTTGCTTCTGGGTATTGCTTGAGCAAACTCCTTTGTTTTGTTCATGACAAGGGTTCTTGCATTCTCTCACAAACTACTTGCCTGCCTTTGAGCAGCCACTTGAAGAAGGCTCTTTTGTGATCAATTCTGTATTGCTCTTTGGAAGCCCCACTAGCAAGATCCCATAGTACTTCAAAAGGTTTTACCCATGAAGAAGGCACTTGCAGATGAATGTGAGTTTTGAAGCTACTGGATACAACAAGAAAGGTTGCAGGCTAGCAAATAATACCCAGAGCCTTCAGCAACATCCACAAGCTTTTCACACCATCCTCGAGGTGTCCTCTGCCAGATCGCACATGCATCCCACAGCAATAGGACAAGGAACTCAGAGATAAAACCAGAACCAAGGACAAAGGGTACATTTAAACTGGAGTGCAGCTGAGACTGAGAAACTCAGATGGCCCTGTAACTCAGGACTCTAGCCTTGAGGAAAAGAGAGGGAGAGAGGAGTACCTGGAATTGGTGAATGGGCAGTGCATCATAGAACTCATGAGCAATTATGATTGTTGGAACTGTAGCCATTAAAACAACCCATACAAATAGATAAGATGGCACAGCTTGATGGTAAGTTTTAAGTTCAAGATCCTTTTCACAGACTACATTCAACAATGCATCTCCAAATCACTGCCACATGAACCAAGGAGTTTGATGCTCAACTATATAGACGCCTAAAGTTTCTCCTTTTTGCTCAACAATGCTGATGAGGAAGGTGCCCATCTTAAGTGGCAAGCAAATAGAGATTACAAACCAAAATAGTCATATGCATAGACATTGAACAAGTTTCTAATACCAAACACAGCCCATAACTCAAGCTTGAGAGGACCAACCTCCTCGTGGAACATGCTCAAGATCTAGGTGCCATGATATCACAGCTCCTGAAATTTGACTGATTTGATCCTCAGTAGGCTTGCATTTCTGGCTATCTACTGCAGAGGTCGAATCTGCCTGGTCCTTGGGGTGACATTTCAACGTCTCTTGTTGAATGCTCTTCAGAGCAGGGCTACATTCAACCATATGCACTGATAGGGTCTGTGAAAAATCTGTAAACTTGGCAGTCCCCTGCCAAATACAAGAAAAATAAATTAAAAAAATTGAATCAGATGATTTGAGACAATTTACACATAAGGAAACATTGCAGCAGGCAACAGAGAGTTTTGTATTGTCAGCTCCAGCTTACTCGGAGAAGATCAGCCATGAGGGTGCCCCGGCCAGGTCCAAGCTCAACCAGGTGCACATGGTTGGGCTGGCCCATCTGATGCCACAAACACATGCACCATACACCCACCATCTGCCAGCAAACACTCCCATGCTCAAGTTGTTTAGAAATCACTGAAAGCAGAATTGGTGGCAAAGAAAAACCAGAAGAACTAAACAAGTACCCACAAAAAATGCAACCGCATTCAAACAGATCTGTGTGCCATTTCCACTAGATGTAACTAAAGATCCACCAAAATGCTTAGACTTCTGTAAAATCCTTTTGTCATGAAATTTGATGCAATCAAGCTGTGTAGATGCACCTCGCCAAACATTTGACTGATGTCAGGTGATGTGACAAACTCCCCTGCAGCGCCAAAAACATCTCGATTCATGTAGAAGCCCGCAATAGGATTTGTCAGCACTTCCTCCATATATTCAGCCACTGTAATTGGACCTCCTCGAAACTGAATTTCCCAGAGACACAAAGAGACACAGGCTGCAGTTGACAAAACTGCAGAACACCCACATGGGAGAAAGCTGAAACAGACGCAAGTCTCATCATCACATTCCTAATTGGAGATAGAAAAAAGGGTTGATTGACTGCAACAGAGTCCTAGTACCCAATCCCCATAAGAAACAACAAATGCGCTTACTTACTTGGATCAAGGATTTGATGTGTTTTGCCATAGCACTCTCCTCAGCCTTAGCAAAATTTGCCTCTGCCTCAACACCCCGTACCCTCTTCACTTGATCCATCATCGCTGCTTCTGACTTCAAAATCTCTGAACTCTTCTTCTTCCCATCTGCAATTTTGATGTCGTTTGCCTGTCTTTCTCCCTTACATTCCAGCACTTGAGTTCTCTTCATCCGTTGTTCTGCCTCTGTTTCCACCTCCAAGGCCGAAGAAGATTGTGAAGAAGATTGTGAATGGGATTGTGAAGAAACTGACAGACCATTTGCTGCACGAATCAGACCCCTAATCCTAAACCCTAACCCTGAAATCTCCTTCACTCTGCCAAGGCCCGCCATAGCTGAATCCTCTTAGCTCTCTTTCTCTCTTTTGTAACTTCCGAGCCCTTTCGGAAACAAACAAATAATTCACAAACTGCAAATTTGGGGGAATTCACATAGCTGAAGAAAACCCAATTCAAGCCCTTTGAGCAAATTCACATAGCTGAAGAAACTCAATTCAATGGGCATGTATGTTGGAATGCCCACTGCAACAAAAAGGTGCTTTCTCAGTGAGCTCTCAACCCTAAACCCCAGAAGACGCTAAACCCTAAACCCTGTTAGTTGAAGCGAAATAATAGTCCCTTGAAATGTCAGAGAATAAGGGTTTAGGGTTTAGCCCAATATATAGGTATTTGTCACCAGTTTTGCTTGTTTGATGTTGGCATTGTTTGTTTTAGGGGATTATTGTTGTGATTTTGAAGGTGGTAATCTTGACTCTTCTTTAAGAGCATCTCCAACCCAGACTCCAGACAGTACAATTTGTTGTGAAAAAGTCAAAATGTGCCGGTTTAGCTCAGGAAATTGGTTTTTCTCCACTAAATTCGTGTAGCTTGCGGTGGCTGGTAAAAGGCGCAGCACAGTTGTGCACCTCCAAAAAAGAGTGTAATAAATTGGACCTGACTGCGGCTCAGTATTTCTGATTGGTCGATCATAATGATTGGTCCAGGTGGTTTGCTATTAGTAGTTCCCACGTATATGCAATTCCAGATACAGTTTTATTGGTGGGGTTGCCAGGAAAAACACAACTAAACTTAGACATTTAATTTTATTATCCAGAGTGACATAGTGAGCACCTGTGGAGATGCTCTAACTGTAAAGAATCGCCATTTTTTTCTTCCAAATTTTTGGCTTGCTCACTAGACCGAAGATATCACCATAACTTCCGAAATCCAGAAGGTCCCAGCCCAGCCAGGCTACCAACTGGGTCTTCTAGATAGCAGTGTGATGTTAACATGCTTTTTAGAACAATATTTTGTAATGTTAATAGAACATTTATGTTGTATCATGTTATACACATGTAAGATATGTATGTCAAATGTTATAATTTCATACAACGTAATATTATAATGTTAAGTTTGTAATGAGGAAGTACAAGGTTACAAAACATGTCACATTATTAAATAAAATATATAGGTATTAAGTCTTAAATGTATATTGTTACAAGGGTATTTAGTAAAAGATTTCATGAAAACATAAATCACAAAATCAAAGAGAAGACATCAATGTAGTTATTACATGATCAATCTTCTTTTCACAAATTAAAAATATATATAATCATAAAATTAAGAAAGATGTTATATATCATGTCATTTTATTTACTATTGAAAAAAGCTCAAAATTAATGTTGATCATATTACACAATTCACATGTTTAAAATTGCATGGATTAAAATAAGTAAGATGTTTTATAAAACATAACTTTCCATGTTTTCAATTTGTAAATAACTATTTGTAATATGTGAATAGCTTTGTTTATTTTAATTCAAATTGTCTTTCATGTAATGTGTGTGAATCATCAAATCCATGAAAGTACTTGGATGTGTTTGTTCTCAAATGTGACATTGACATAACTCCCATTTACAAATGCCCAATTTTTCAACAAAATACTTGTATTTGAAAAAAACGAAAAACGGAGCTTAACCTTTTTCAATTTGTGAACATTCAAATGAGACTTCCACAACAGTTCAATATTGAGGCTAAATTTTAAATGCAATTTGTGAGCTTCAATTATCATGATAATGTTCAAAAATAAAGATTAATATCATGCCAAAACAATTTGTTACCAATATTATTTATTAATGTTGAAGTGGCCATGAATAAATGGATGATATGTAAAACATGATTCAACATGAAACAAGTATGTACACTATTTAACGCATCATATTGTATATGATGTAACATTATCATATTTTACAATGTACAAATGATTAGAATTTTATGGTTCAATATATTGTGATCAAGGTTTTTTTTGTGGCAACTTTTCACCATTTGGCGACAAAAAAAAATGGCTAGCAAATCCAACAAAGGGATTTTTGAAATTAATTTTTTTTTTTTGCCATATCTTGAGAAAAAAAAGTTAAAAGTTGTTAAATTTAGACAGTGTGTTCCATTAGGTCACTAGAACTAAGGTAGGAATTTTAAAAAGATCTACTAGTACACCAGGACAATTGCCATTTATTGTTAATTAATGTTGAATATCCTTGCCAATACACCTAGTTGAGGAATTTGAAAAAAAAACCATGATTATGAAATTACATTAACATTTTTTTTATGATATTACATACATATTATAATATTAATGATAAAATTATATAACAAAAATTGACATTGTAAATTAATAATCTATTTTAATTCTTAGGATTTTAACATTGTAACATAATATATATATATATTTAAAAATTAAAAATTATTATGTTTGCAAAATTAAAATGATTGATCTTAACATTGTTACATTTCAATAGTTTTAACACCAATATTTTAAACCAATTCACCATGTAACTCATCGTAGATTTTCATTATGTATTAATATTAGGCTAAAATAAACCAACCCATCACCAATCAACTGCTTATGATCGAACATTTATTTATATTTTCATCATATTTTTTCAATTTGAGTGATTTAAAATGTTATGGGAACATTGTGTCAAGCTCTAGCTCTAGAAATCGTCTTTGAACTGCAAAGGAAAAGGAGTAATGAAAAATAACAAGGAAAAAATACAACTTTGCAACTTACAAAACTTTTTTTTTATTTCTGTTTTCTTTTCTTTGGACCCCTTTTCTTTTCAAACCTCATAACTTTCTTATATTTTATTCATTTAAAACAATTTAAAGTGATGTAAGAGTGCCATCTACAAATCATCTTTGAACTCTAATAGCAACAGAACAACATATAATGAATTTTCTGGGTTTTTTGGAACTTGCCTTTTGTTGTGTGCAGTGGTTTGTTTTCTAAGTGGTCATAACTTTCTCATTTTTAATCTGTTTTTTGACGATTGTTCGTATGTTAGATGCATCGAGAGGAGGGGTTCAAGTTTTGTTTGGACACCAAAAATAACAAAACCCTCTCCTCTTGGATTCAGCCTGCCCTAAAGGCTTTAAGTGTTCAATCAACTTCAGAAACAAAGGAACAATGTGTGAGGTCTCGACCTCCTTTCACTTCTTAAGTGTTCATTCACTGGCCTATCTACAACAAACCTTTTGCCACAAGCTTTCATAGACTTTCATGATAAGACATTCTTAAAAAATCTCTTATTTCATGTTCATAATAAGTTATTTGTATCATGTGACCCCACCCAATTGATCAGTTTGCTTCCTTCATCTGACTGCCAGTTTGTGTGGTCATTTAAGAATAACTTAGTGCAAAAAACCAGTGGATCAATGAAGGTTTGCGATCCCTCTGGCATTTAAAAAATAAATAAAAATTGGGTGGTGTACAATTTCGCACTATTGTGAAATTTTTGAATTTTATTGTCATAAATTCAATAATTTTTTTGAAAAAGGTTGCCAAATTTCGAATTTTCTAATAAAAAAATCTTAAATGAACATGTTTATGATTGAATTTCTATGTATGATTGAAGTATGTAGCCAAAAATATATAAGGATATTTTTTAAAAATTATTTCATACTTTCTTAATTGCCAAATTTGATTATATAAGCTTATGGATGGTCACCACCTCAAATACATCACAAAATTGGGCAACAAACTTTCTATTCACAAAACTCAAAATTGAAAAAAGAAAAAAGAAACAATGTCCCAGCCCCCACAAATTCACCAATTTTTATTTTTTTAAAAGTTATTTTCTATTGGTAAGGAGGTGCAGGAAAGTCAATAAGAGCATCATGATGTGGAATAAATAAGTATTATTATATGAGAAAAAGGGTATGTAAATTATTGGTGCACCAAAAGAATAAAAGTGTTGTTTTGCCAAAATGCCAAGTCCAAATTCAAGTCAGCATTTCAACGAAATAGCGTACCTAGTTAAAATTTGTGTAGGTACCTACTAAGTATTACCGCAAACCTAGGTCCTACAAAAAAAGAATCTAGGCCATTCCATAGGTCCTAAAAAAATGGGGGCCCTATAGATGGGCCAAATGGAGAGAGGTAAAGCAAATTCTATCTCAGGAGTGTCATAAGTTTAGAAGCATGTTTTTTCTTGTGATGGGCCAATCAATGAGGCCCATCACGAGACAAGTAATTCCTCTGCATTTCACTTCAAAGTGCATTTCAGTTCAAAGCCGCCTTGGAGCTCTGAAATCCATAGCCAAAATAGTCTTCAAAGAATAATCTAGAAACACTAGACATGGTATTTGTGTGAAACAACCATGACCCTTAGTCTTCAAAGAACAGATCTAAAAACAGTAGACAAGGTAGAGCTCAACACTAGTACCGCAGTAATGTGCAAGTGCAGGAGTGCACTGAAATCATCTCTGTGTTTATAAAACAGGGGTGCTTGCTTACTCTTGCCAACACTGAGAGTGTTCATGGATTTCATAACAAGGCTAGCTGGAGACCTTAGTGGTCAAACTAGGAGCCTACTAATTTTGTTTAAGTGTTTCTTATCTGTGGCTTAGTCGTCATCTTCATTGTCATCAGCTGTGCCATGGTTTATCTTTTGAGCTCGATAGAGTTCTGCAACCTGTTGAGAACACTCGTTAGAAAGTGGGGTCTCTTCCATCTGAGCAATCTAAAATGACAGCAAAACAAAAGATAGCTTCAATTACAAGTCTTTCTCGTTTCCTACTTGTCAGGAATGGTTAAGATTGTCACCTGCTCAGCTGAAGTGGCCTCCACTGGAGTCTTGTCTTCACGTAGTCTAACCAGTCTGGGAAATCGCAAGGAGATACCCTTCATTTGCAAACATTCAACATGAAAAGTCAGTATGCTGCATACACTAGAAGAAATCTGTTGGCATAGTGATTTGGTAATGTCAAACTCTTTCAATGCAGTTGCATAACAGAAACACTCAACATTGCACAATGTAAGAGAACTCTGTAGAAATATCAATGTACCTTGCTTGAGTCAACCAAGCCAATTGCTGCTCGGTGAACAGGACTGATGCTCAAATCTGCTGCCTTCACCTCCCAAACCTGTCCAGATTTCCATATTCTTTTTAAGAAGGTGATCCTTTATTCTCTGAGCTACCACTCTTGGATAAGAAAAAAATGAATAAGCAATAACAAAGTGCTATACCTCAACTTCATCAAACCACACATCAACACCGATTGTCTCTCCATATCGATAGTAACTCTGTAGCACCACCCAATTACTGATTCAGAGACACACCAAGAGAAGAAAGATCTGAGAATACCCCAAGGTGAGATTATCAAGTTTAGACCCCAATTTCATGTACTATTGAACAAACTAGCTCAGAAAGGACCATGTGATGAATAAGCTACCAGTGGCGTGCTGCTGTGCCTAGATCCACTTCTTAGGTCTTCTGCACAATTGTGATAGTGTGTAGAAGGTAATATTATGAAAGTGGGTCTAGCAGCAAATGATCCATGGATTATTTTGTTAATCTGGATTGAAATTCCACTTCACGCAAGGCACACAAGTCTCTTATGTGATTAGGCTACAGCAGTCCTGGAACATAGTATCATAAAACAAATGGTCATTCCCATGTAAAGAACCTTAGGCTGGTCAATAACATGACTCCGTAATGTGGTGGAGCGTTCCTCCAGCACTGCCTCTGAGAAGCCCGTTCCTGAGAAGGTGGAAAAGGACAAACATGATTATTGGCTATACAACATTTGCTCAAGTCTTCAGAGAGCACCAAAGAATGGAACAGTCATCAATTGGAAGCTATTATGTAAGGGATTTCACTAGATTTATGCAAAAAGTTACAACAAAAGCATCTGGCATATGCTCATCTGTCAGAAAGGCTCATCTCAAAATCAAAGTGACAATGAAGACATTTCTGTTCAGCAAACTTATCACACAGTAGCAGAACACTAGGCATAAAGTTTCCAGTTTTGGATTCAGTGTGTTCCACCAATTTTGCAGATGCTCTGAAACTCCTCACGATCTTCATCATAGCATGCCAGCAAAAATGCCCCATACACCCCTGCTCTACACCAGTCACCAACCATGCTTCACTCCCAGCAACAACATAATGGCATTCTCAGAGACAGGACTGAATCCAGGTATGATTACACAAACAACTTTCAATGATTTTCTAGAGCAAAGTATCAAACAACAGGTGTAGAAGTTCTGAAGGAATTCTAGGTGTGTCACTCACCCACACGTTTTCCACGGCCATAAAATGCTCCGATTGGCACAAGATCGAGGGAGTCCCCTGTCCTGTGGTGGAATTTGCAAAAGAGGGAAATTAAAGCTGCTTGAATTCATAACCCCTGTAATACTCAGAAAATAGAACTGCTAGGCTGTAACAAAATGCCTCAGATTACACAACAAAAAATTGCAGCTCACTGAAAAATGGAGGCTCTCAAACAACTTATTTGGAGCCCACATACATAGTGGTGTATTCAGTCAAGAAATTTGACAAGGAAGGGATTGCAATCAACAGAAAGGTCAGAAGTGCACAAATCTTAGGAGTGCAGGGGGGGTGGTGAAAAGTTACGATGTCATGTAATCCTTTTTGAGCTTGAGCCAGTTGTTGGATCGCTTGGCAGGCTCATATGTTGCATCCTTTGTCAATGTCTTCACTATAAGTCCCTCGCAACTGTCCATCACCAGGCCCCCATTTCAATTCCAACAATTAAAAAAACAGTTGGAAAGGCTTTGCCAAAACAGTTTGTTGTTTGATGTAGCCATATTACGTGAGTCTCATGGTATCAATGCCTGAGAAAATTCATCATTTCCTCACCTTCCACATGTTTCACATAGCAAGATGAATGAAAAAAAGAAAAAAGAAAAAAACAACCAGCTGACAACCAGTCTAGAGATCAGAGATGAAGGACTAAAGGGAAACAAACATGTGGCATGGTACCCTACCTTCTAGCTAAAGACTGAAAACACAAGTGACTAGGAGAGAGACCTGTGATCAATAGCATCTTCAAGGAACTTCTGAATTTCCTCCAGGTCATTTGAATTCTTGGCTGTTGCAAATCTGAACTCTCCATCCACCTCCAAGAAGGATGCATATAAGTGCTACACATCACCAGGGATATCAAGATGTCAACATGGTGCAAACTTGTCCAAAGTCATTGAAAAATACCGACTCCAAACTTACTCCAAAAACAATAACACAGATTTGCAGAAGTACCAGGAAAGATCCCACAACCAAAGGACAAGAAAATATACCTCTCTTCGTACATTGAGCTGTTCATGTAGCAGTGGATGACCATTCAAATACAAAAGGTCAAATGCAAACAAGCAAACTTGAACCTTAATAGTGTTCAGTGATACTCCTTTTCTTGCCCTTGTGCTCAGGATCTGCATTCAAATTATGAGTTTTCAAATCAGCTCAACTCTTGTCATTACCTTCACTGTCTTTCATCTCCTACCAACAATTGAGGCCTGTTGCATGAAATTACCACATCAAAACATCTACCACCATCCAAGGACAGAACCTGGAGACCCAATTTGCTGCTTGACAAGGGAACCCCATATTGTCCAAAAAATTGACGTGATCATGGATGAGCATCTCTGATCACTGGAAATCTGTCTGTCTGTCTCTTTCAAAATCATTGACAAGATTCAGCAAAATCCAAATTTAGCATGGCACCCAAGAATCCAGAAACTATGCAGATGTGTTTCTAAGCACTCACCTGGAATGGCAAAATTTTGTTCTTTTCACGATCATAAGCTACCACCTCACAATCCAAAACAAACGATGTCACACCTGGTTTCATGAATCTGCACCCAGCCATAAAATACAAGAATGAGGTCCACTGCAGATCTTGAATAGGATTAGAACTCCTTTGATGGATGCCATCACACTACTGAGAGCTAATTTGCTACAGATTGAAGAATATCAGAAGCACACATGAACTACACATTGCATTGTCAAGATTAGGCCAAACTTAGTGAACTTGGTTTTGCAAAGAGAGGTACAAAGTCCAAAAAAGATCCTTCCAAATGCTCAGGGACTAAGCTCCTTGAATAGCACAGGTTCAATGGCCCGATTTAAGGCTCATAGAAGATGCAAGATGGCAAAAATTGGCTTCCGTTCATTCAGTTGAAGGTGACAACTAAAGGATCCATTACGCACCTAGGCATTGCAGCTACAATATCAGGGAACTTGCCAGTGTTGTGTTCTGCATTTCGGCTATAAATCTGGATAGTTCTATCTTCCATATAATGTATCTGCAATCACTCCAAGACATGTATCCATTGTCATCATACCAACTCTGACAAAAAGATTGAATGGGAATAAAGTCATGTCAGATGTGGTTTGCTAGGAGTGATATCTAACCCAACACCTCCTAATAAGATGAGGCCTGATAAAAGACTTCAATCACAAAAGAAGCATCAATGGGGGAAAGATAAGGAGAACCTGAGCTCTCTCTCCATCATACTTGTATTCACATGTGAAGTCCATGTCCTGGAACTTGTTGAGAACCTCAGAGACTCCTGTGGTGGGCTTTGCAAGCATGGGTCCCACAGGGATGCCCAGTTTGAAGCTACAGACTTCTGACAGCTTACAAATTCCAAATTTCAGCACTGCATCTATTATCTGTTCATAAATGGGGAGCACTGAATATGTGTGTTTCATGATTTCCTCTGCCTGCACCCCAGTCACATCATCACTTTCAAGGTATAAATACTCTCTGTCCGCCTGGAGTGTATTAGAGTTTCAGACAAAAACCTGGCCGCAGAAAGGAAAGGGGCCAGCCAAAAGGCAAAACATCAAAGACAGCAAGCAATTCTGTAAGGAGACTATACCTCCTCCAATCTAGCTGCAAGCTGTGCAGGAGGTACTTTTGGAACCTCAGAAAGCACAGCTGCATGTGCAAGAGCAGCCAGCACTGTCTTCTCTGCCAGCCCTATTCGAAGCTTAGACTGCAGTCATATTGGAACTAAGTCAGATGGAGGCCAACAAAGAAGTGAAATGATCTCTGTAAGCTCCCCAGCAAATGTTGCTTCAAGGCATAACAAAAAACTCTCTCCGGCAGCTGATGAAGTTCAAACATGCAGATTAAGGGTGGCAACGTAAGCAGGTTTAACATAACAAAAGCATCAAGAAAGGATATACAAAAACTAGAATGATAATGTTGTGCTCCTGTATGTAATACACGTGATCCACAAAGGATTGTAGAAGTAATATGCCAACAACAAACATACAATAGTGGTAAACTATGAGGTAGAAAAGTGAGGGAGGAAGTGACCTGAAGAAGGCGGACAAGGTACAGGGGCTCACAATCAGTAGCAGCCACCAACAAAGCTTTCATTCGAGCACGCTTTTTATCCTGACTCTGGTTTCCAGCTTCCTGTGATGTGATTGAGTATCATAACATAAGAAGACTTCTTCCTCAGCTTCAATGTGAGATTTAAGGCTGAATGGTACAAGGCTCAAGCATGCAGAACCCAACCAAATTCAGAAAGAAGAAAAAGGCAGGCAGAAGCTTCTTTGCCTTGGCAATTTCATTGAAAGTGTCCAGCACTTTCATGCATGTCAAAGGAGCAGGCTTGAACATGAGCTTCTGCGAGGAGCGACTGCACTTGGCAACAGAACCCAAATCGCCCAGTGTCTGCATTCATGAGCATATCAAAAGCTCAGAGACTTGCACTCCAATACAAAAATGCAGAAGCATTCAAACACCTTGTGCCCACAGTAAAGAAAGAGGTTCATAGAAATATCTCTTTGTCAATGTTGTTGTAGTTATTGCAGCAGACACATCATTGCGGCTTTGATCACTACCTTCAACTGGGCTTTAATCTGTTCATCTTTTCGCCCGTAAGCTTCTGTCAAGACCTTGATGATCGCAGCATCACCTATGCCGAGCTCCACACCTTCATGAGCTGGTGCAATTCTGTTGGCTGACAGGTTCACAACAGCCAGCAAGTCCTGTGGTGTTGTAGAGATCACGGTGCGGAAGACATTGCAAAGAATGTTTGTCATCGCTAGCCTGCCAGATTCATCAGAGATCACTGCCAAGAAAGAAGCAAGCAACCATCAGCATGTGCACAAGAAATTCACAAGCACAAGTCTGCTGCTGCATGAACTTTCTTCATTCCTCTGTAGGAGGCAGAAAGACTCTTCCAATGATAAAGTCCCCCATCAAGCTACACAATTGTCAGAGGTTTAAGGTGTAGGGTATTGGCAATTTGAAACTTCTGGCAACAAAATACAAGCAAAGGAAGGGATTTTGTTACAGCATTGTTCCAGATGTGCAGAGTTGTGATTGGAAATGGCTTGTGCACATCCGAGAACAACAGCAGCATGGGACTTGTGGAGCTCTGATACTACTGAGCTTCAGGGTTAGGGTTTAGGGTTTAACAGCAATCAAGACGGAAAAAGGGAGAATACACAGAGACAGAGACAGAAGAGGAAAAGCTTCGACAACAGAAGAGATGAGCTTACTATCAAAGGCACTAGCGAGAAAGATGAAAGGCACGTGTTCGCCGGGCTTCCAGAACGCAGCCATTTGAGGATCGAACTCCGTCTCCTTCTTGGAGAGTAAGGCAACGCGATCAGCAACAGACAGGACGACGATCCCTGCTGCCGTCTTCCCAGCTTCTGTTGAAGAATCCTTAGCAGCAGCAGCAGCTTCCTCTTCCTTGCGGGCGAGGGTGACAGCAGCCTCTTTGGCTTTGAGCGACGAGGAAGCTGGCGGCCGTCCCCCTTTACCCTTGGCACCAGCTCTGGCTCTCTCCATCATCATCTCGTAAGCCGACTTCTTCTCCGCCATCCTGCTCCTTGCTTCCTTCCTTCCTTCTCCCCCCTCCTCCTCCTCCTCCTCCTCCTCCTCTACAGCTGAGCTTGAATTCTCAACCCTCCCCAGTGCCGGGAAGATTTGAACAGATGATGGTATGCATATTAAAAAAAAAACAAATGCAAGCTTAAAAGACCAAGTTTCATTCACAAATACATTGCCTAACATTCAATTTTTCTTTAACATATTCCAACTTGTAGTTTTGTTTGCCCAAGCTTATGTGTCGAACTAACCCATTGGACAGCATGACCCAACACAGGAATGTTGAGTCAAAACTTGTAACTTAGAAAAATTATTGCAATGGACACCATTACAAAGTTTGAACTTCACCAAAGCGGCGGCAACCCATTGGAACTCATCATCAACAAAGCGAGATTGTGTATTACAGTTTAAGAGAGCCCAAAGGTTATGATCACACTCATTTTTACCGCATTCTATTCTTAGTTGGGTACCAATGGCATATTTTGGTTTACAGGCTAAAATTTGTTGTGCTTGTTGTACCCTCTTCTTTTCTTTGCAATCTCATAGATATGCATTTTGGAAGTGTGTTTCTCATTAGGTTTTCTCGTTTGCAACCATTGGGTGATACCTTCTTTCAAGTTCTTATAATTGTTGATCGACTTTTTGTTATGTTCATTCAATAACTCTTTTTTAAGCTAGAAATATGAACTTGTCAAAACCATATTTTGACCTACTAACATTAAAAGAATATTTGAAGCAATGTAACTATTATAGTATTTCTTTTTTTAAATAATGGGATATGAATGGTTTAATTATACAAAATAGGTTTCAAAAGTATGCAAAATTGAAAAAAATTGTGTCATCTTTGGATTATATTTCTCTCTTATTTGTTTTGGAGTTGCATGCATAAAAAATTGTTGTGTGATTCTATATATATATATATATATATATATATATATATATCATAAACATTATTATATTGTAGTTGTAAATGGTTATAATTTTTTAAATTTTGGGTATGGCCAAAGGAATTGAATTTTTATATATAAGGTTTATGGCCCAAATATGGGTAGATAGTACTATTTTGAAATTTAGGAAAAAATATGATTATTCATTTATAATTGCTCATTTATAAATGAACAAACACCCATATGATTTATCTTGTCCATTAAAATGTTAATATGACGCACCTCCAAACTCTTTTAGGAATCCAAATGTGGACCCCATAATGAAACAGTGAAAAAAAAAGGAATTAGGGCATGCACCTTAGGTTGTAACATTTTGGGGGTAGGAGGGTGTGTTAGAGTTTTGGGATGGGATTAAAACAAACTCACAAATAAAAGTTCAAAATGAAATCAAACATGCACAACCAGGGAAAGAAGGCAATTAGTGCAAATTGAATGCAAATGGTGTGTCAAACTTGATAAGGACAAGTTCAAGCACAAGTTTTACACAACTTGTAACCTTTGGGAAGAGGCACCACTACCCTCCTTATAGTATCCTCTATGACTTTATGTGAGGGTTACATCTAAATGACATTTTTTTTTGGGACTCCCAAATGGAGTCCCAAAATTGAGACCCTTGTTGTCCTGAAATTTTGGACGTTCATATCTTCATCAAATCAAACATGTTTGAAAAATGAAAAAACACGATTTTTTTGTTTTCAAAAAAATCTTTCCAATAGGGTATCGCATGCCCTAATTAGAGATCATTTGACCATTTTTCTAAAAAGATTTGTGGTCGGGAATCAAATTAAAAATTTGACTCTTGCCTTTTCTTTTAATTACAATTCATGGATATCAAGTTTGAACAATCAATGCGAGGGCATTTTATGCATCTACACTTCAAATCTTTTCAATAATATCTTGGGGGGCTAATTTGGTGCTTGTTTATGTTTCCAACCAAAGTTTTAAACATTTAAGATTCCTACACAAATGCAACTCCCAAAGCGAAAATGCATTTGGGAGTCATTGGGTTCCATCCCTTGCACTCTCCCCCATTTATGAAAGTGTGTTTCATTATATTTTCAATATTTTTGTCGTTCCATCCCTTGCAAGGATGGAAAATCTATCGTTATTTCAATCGTGTGATGTTTGTAGTCAGATACTTCCAAAAAAGTAAGAATAAGAAAGCATTCATCTTGAGGTGGGCACCCAAACACATTTTCTTAGCCTCATGGGCCCTTGCACTCCACATTTAGTCACAAACCCAATATTACGGTTACAACATAATATTTATAATCATCACATGAATAACATGTTTGAAATTTTGAACACCACCTACAATGAACACAACATTTATTTTAGTGACCCCATTTTCATGTTGTGCCTCCAAATTCAAGTTGAATATGTTGGCACCATTTTAACATAAATGGTACATTAATTGAAACTAAATAAATATCCACAACATGTGAATTGATAAACATATTTGAAAAGTGATCACACATTATGAGAAATCATGTTTTCGAAAATTGAATTGTCATGCAACAAAATATCCTTTGCAACTAATTCACAAAAATATGATTCATTAATATATAATGCGATGTTTGAAATTCATTGTAATCACAAAATAGTTGCAAGTGTTAGTTTGTACAATGAGAATACATGTTTGTTGTATGATTTTTCGGTTAATGTTATTTGATTTTATTTGGAAATTGCATGAAAGCTATTATAAACAACTATATTGCAAATGATATGCAACTAAGGTTCAATACTTAATTAATGTAATTAAGTTTCACTTAGGTTTCAACTATTCACACAATTTTAAAATGTGTGTAGGATATGCAAAGGCATGTGACACATGGCTATAGCTCTTAGTAGATCTTGGAACTTACATAAATAATTATTATTTAATGTCAAAAAAATTTAAAGGATGAACAAAAAGAAGATTGTTTCTTTTTATTTAAACTTGTTGGTTTTTTGTGAAACAACTAGGAGACATGTTTCATAAAAACATTCTTTTGCATTTTTGGCTCTTCATTTAGAAAATGAGATGTTCAAATTTGGAAAGAAAAATCTTATTTAAATAACATGGATTGAAAATATGTGATTTTTTATTGTTCATTTTTTCATTTGAATAACATTTTGTTTGTTTTTTTGATTTATTGAAATTAACAAAGTTTTATTCTTGACAATTGTTTGAAATTATAAGAGTTTTTAATTTTGGGGTGTACTGAATAAATATATTTGTTCAACATTCATGTCGTTTTATGCATTTACGATATCATCCATTGTTTTTGTGCCTAAGAATATTGTGTTAGGTTGTTAGTATACAACTATAATGAATTATTGATTATGAACTTTGATGGTGTAAGTCTCACATTCAATAATAATTTATGCAAAAAACAATAAAGGTGAAAGTAAATCCACATTTACATGTGAATAAATTCAAAACCAATGGTCTCCACTTTTGTTCATGACATTTATTTTGAATTTACATAATTGTGTGTAAATGTAGAGCTTGTAATTAATCATTGTTTGGTTATGATGTGCTATTTGTGTTGGATTATAATGAGAATTTAAACATATGACATTGTGTGTATGTTGTTTATAAAGTGAAATGTAGTTGTAGGATATGCCTATTCAATTTTCACAATATGTGTACCTAAATATGGATAGCAAAAATAAAAAATGCCAAACCAACATAAATGAAGGGAAATGAAAAAATTGATTATATGAAATGGATATAATGTGTTGATTATATTGCATTTCAATGATAATTTAATGATGACACTATATTATGTTGTTGTTTGTTAGTTACGAAAGACTTTTATTTAGTTTTAGAAGGTGGATATTAAATTATTTTTCAAATTGCAATAAAATTATTTTTATTCAGATGTGCAAACATCATTTCACATCTAGTAGTTATCAAAATATAATCCAACTTTTGAACATAGACAAAGGTGGACTTCTTAACATTAAGTAACAATAGATACAAGATAGAATTTTTTATAGTAATAATTTTAACAACTTGTAGCTTAATATTAAAGATGTAAAAAAATGTTCATGAATATTTTATTCTCTAACATTGAACATCAACACAGACATTTATATCATTGGAGCACAATGTTTATCATTATTTGTGCAATGGATTTATGTAATGTGTTTTACAATGAAAATTCATCATTGTCAATTTTATTAAATGAAAAATAATATCATCCATAAATGGATATTAATTATAAAATAGTTCCAACAACAAATTGATAAGTTGAAAAACTCATTCGTCATAAGATGATGATTTAGTAACGCATTAGTTGCAAGTTAATTGCAATGGACATCAAATTTTGTTCATCAATGGATGAATAAAAAGCCATGTAAAGCACCATGTTTGTTCAAATTGCATGGGTAATTTGTGTGGGGAATTTAGGTGGACACCTTAGTTGCATGAGTTGAACATAATTGAACGTATGTTCAATAAATATACATTTCCATATGAAAATTTGTGTTTGATGCAATTGAAACAATGCATTTGATAGCATTCACGTTGGAAAAATATTTGAAGTTGCAAATGTCTAGTAGAAGGCACAAAATTGAATTACAAAACAATTTACAAAAACCCTCATTTTTTCATAGTGAAAAACAAGCAAATGTTGATAGTGTTATTTTGAGCTCATGTAGGAATAATTTCCATTTTTGCACTGGATTTCATATTAGTATTTTATTTTTTTGCTAATGCTTGTTAAGTTGGTTGAGAAAGTGAGACATTGAAAAGTGATAATTTCAAGTTATGTGTTTCAAACTATATATTAAAAAAGTGGAAGAGTTTCTATGAAATAAATGATTCTTGCAATTGGGTTTATGAAGGGTTGTACACTTGTCTTATATTTAAATTTAATAAGTATAGTGCTTGTTTGTCATTCTATATCTCAAAATCAACAATTCACTTTAGGTATCTAGGACATTTGAGAATAACTTAATAGAAGCTTGTTTGGATTTATAATGATCATTGCATGGGGCTACTAAGAACAAGTTGTTGATTTACATACTTTGTTCACAAACAATATAAGGTTGTACACATGGATTGGGTGGTGTTATGATCATAAGACCACCTATATTATTACAAGCATTGCAAATTCAGCTATGACTATGGAGACCAAAGGAAAGGTAATTGATTGAGAATTTTGTACTACGTTAGAACCAAGTGCATCAACACTCTTATAAAATCAACTTTGGGTTTGATTATCCATCATGTTAAATTTTCTTATGTAGTTGTTATGATTTTGTTTTGGTATCATGCATGACCTCAATGACAAGTCGAAGCAATTGTAAAAGACTCACATTCATCATTTCACCACTATTCATGGGATTGTGGTTCAATGGGATGGGGCTAGGAAAGGTTGGTTCTCCTTTTAGGATGCTCAAACAAAATAATAACAAGGAGCTACCAAAGGAAATGTTCCAATCTAGTTCATCCACTTGGTTCAACTTACAAAATGATTGCCCAAGTGCCAATTTATGGCCTAATTTTTCTTAAGTTCAATAGTCTTATGAGTTTATAAGATTATTTCTTATCCACCAATATAATGCATATTAAGTTGAATGAGGTTTTAAATGAAAAAAAACTCTTATTTGAGTTTTGTCATATTCGAATGTGGATAAAACCTTTGTATGGTTGTATAGCCAATATTTTATAGAGCCTTTAATGTTATGATATATAAAAGGTAAGTTGATATACTATTGAATTTTAATATCTAAGGGTGACTAAATGAATGGTTTTTCTTAAGCAAAGGGAAAAATGGTTGAAGAATGGAATAAGGTATCCCACTTAAAATAAAATCCACCCCCCCTCCCCCTCGTACCTTTTCCCTAACAAAGCCAACGGATAAGAAAAAAGGCAATTGCATGAGGCACTCCCTTTTGCAAAAACCTAAATTTGTTGAACTAAAAGGGTAAAACCCCAATATCCCAACACATCCTCTTGGCTAAAACTCATTACACCGTATGTGCCCAAATTTTGTGAAATGTGTAGGGTAAGGACCTCCATTGAGGCTGTTTTGACAATGAGGGGGCCATGTGCATGGTAAGAGATGGCTGAGATTCATTTGAGAGAAGGCACCGCATGTGTAAGGCGTCATCCTTTGCTTCGGGATATGCTTCGGGATATGCTTCGGGAGGATGATAATAGACCCTCCCCATACACAAAAAAATCTACAATTATTTATGTAAGACAAGCAAAAATTTTCAAATAGGCAGCAATATGGGCACAATGACCTGTACTTGACACATTCCATAATGTAATGGTTATATGACTTGCACAATAAAGTTATCTGTGAATTCACCATCTCTTTCACCCTCTATCTCCTTTTTCAGTGGTATCCGCAAAGTAAGGAAATTTTATTAAAATCTTAGGCCCACTTACACTAGGAGTCAGGGCCAAAAGAACTTGGGGCCAACTTTGAGCATTTTTGGGTTGCATATTGGTACATTAACTCATAAATGCTAGAACATTGATGACATGATATTAATAAATGCTGCAACAATGGCCCCAAGGGTTGCAAATTGGCCTTCCAAATTTGATGGTATCCTTTTTTTCACCCTTGGGGTCAATACAAGGCCATAATGTTCAGCATTTACTAATAACTTGGGGCAAATTGAAAAGTTTTTTTCAATGTCAGCATTGACTCCTACTGTAAGGCCCTTGGGGACTGATTTCAACTTTTGCACCAATAGGAATGCTGGATTTGGGTTATAAAATTTCATTCCCAGCTAAACATTTGATGTCCAATTATGCCGAAACTGGCTGTTTCAATCTCAGTTATGCATTTGATGCCCTATTATGCTGAAACTGGCCATTCTCGGTGCATAATCGCCTGACTTTACGGATGACTTTAATGGGCAATGCATATTTACAAAATGGGCATGTGGATTTGAACAAACTGTTAGTTGAGATAGACCCAAGAGGACCTGGTCCATTGGGACTAAAAAGAGGCAGAAAGGGCCACATGAAAACCATTATAAGTACCAATACAAAGCAAGGTTTTCATTTGAGGCTTGACAAGGGCCCACTTTAAGACTAGGGGAGGACAATTTTATTGCATTTTGATGCACTAATACTGTTTTTGAAAGTTGTGTTTCAACCCAAAAAAATGAGAGAGTTCTAGATGAAGAAGGGACATATTCTCTCTAGTCCCCATAGTGGTTTGCACTTAGATCTACTTTTCAATATGGAACAAAACTGTTGATGTTGCACTATTATTTTTGTAAAAGCAGTTGGAGAAAATTCCTAGTGTATTTGGAAGGCACCTTTATACACATTAATAATGCATGCTACAAAAACCTCATGCTTCTCTACACCCTTTTGGCATGTGTAAGATACCTCTTTTGTGCATGAGGTGCCTCTTGCTCAAATCACCTCATCATAGGCTCCTCATTGGGGGAAATGTTCCACACCCTAGTGCATTACTTTTACAACTTACATGTTCATGTTTTGCTAGTGTAAATGCCATAATGAAACTTATTTACACTAAATGTAAGTGTAAAATTGTGTAAAAATATTTTATGTTGTGTAAAAGTAAGACAATTATATAGGATTATATGCATATATGTAAAATAGTGTAAAAACATGTCATTTCTTTTTTGGGGGGAGGGGTTTGGGTTAGAATGTTTTTGGTGATAAGCCAATCAAAGTGAACCATTGACATTTTTTACAAAATTAAATTAATTAATTTTTTAAAAATATGAATCATAATAAGTACTAAGCTTTTGTAAAGTCTTAAGCCAAAAATGATGATGAACAAAGTAAGGAATAAAAATTTTACTCCAACAACGAGATGAGACAAAATGCATTAAAATAAAAAAATGTGCATTCACGATATTCCTTAAAATAGGATAATCCAAAAGTTTGAGCTTGAATTATATATAGGTAATTAAAGGGGAACACTACTGTAGTCTCACATTGTTAGAAAATGCTTTTATTTTGGGAGTATTAAAAGTGTCAAGATTGTTTTTGTGAAAGGCCAATCAACGCGATACAACGCCCCCAAAAAAAACATTCAGCTTTGGGATGCACCCACATTTGGATGTACTCACAATTAATTAATTAATATGGATTGCAACTAGGTATAGTTATTAAAGATATATAATACATACACTTACATGTCCCAAAACAATTACATGATGATATTGTATAAATATATTTGAGAAATATTTACATTATTCCTGGTACACTTACACAAGATCAATTTACACTTACACAAGATTTACATGCCATATATACGGCTATTGACATTTACACACACAACATTGGTTTTTTTGGCTAAGGGGAACTCTCCTCATTTCAGGTGTGGCGGTTGCAACCTCCTCAGGGAGCTTACAAGTTACAACCATAAAGGCCCCTCAATGGGGGGGAGGGGGGGGGAGCCTTACTTAACCTAAGAATTGCTGGGAGATGTCGCAATTGGGCTGTATTTAATAACTTTCACCGATACATCTGCTTCCAAGGGGCTTAACGAATGCTCACTCCTCCGAAACAACTGGTTATGCTCGGTAATTGACTCGATAATAATCTCGCCACTCCACTCCGACGACCTGATTATTATATACAGTAACCCAGCATAGCTGTTGCCGGTTACCTAGTCCATAATAAACCCACCCTTCTTTTATGGCTATATATCAAGGGCCACCTTATAAACAGTGTTTTTTTTGGAGGCAAATTTTTTTGCATATTGGCAAAAAGAAAGAAAAATAAATGAAGGGAAAGGGAAAGGGAAAGAAAATGCAATTTTTTTTAAATTTTTAGGGATTTTTGCAAGCTTTTTTTGGATTAATAAAAATAATTTGAATTAACAACATCTAGCTAGACCTAGGCACTTCCTTGGTCGTCACTTTTGTAAAAAATCTTACAACCCACCCAGTCAGAGAGAATAGTTAATGCTGAGGATCCTGGCCAGGGGACATATTTGAGAATTTAAAAATTTTAAAAAAAACCCTGTTTATAAATACCCATGCTATATGCCCCATACTCCTCCATGCTCGGTGGGGTGTTTTTTTTATTTTTTCAATTTTTGTGATGTCGCTGAAGTGACGAGCATCCATAAGATGATTTAGCCAAATTTGGCTACATACTAAATATGAAAATTTTAAAAAGAAAAAAAAAAAACCAGAATCCCTCTACATTCTTGGCTACCTTTTGAAACTTATCATAAAAATCCTGACAAATTGAATTTTTTTTTCCCCAAATCTAGTGAATTTGGGGCTTGTTTTCTTCATGGAAAATCCATTGTATAGGTCGAAATCATATTTTTCAGGTCGAAATTTGACGAAGTTTCGCCAAAGAGAAAGGGAAAAAAAAAAAAAAAACCAAACCCACCCTAAAAACCCCAAAAAAAAAAAAAACAAAAAAATAAACACAAAAAAAAAACAAATTAAAATAAAAAAAAAAAAAAAAAAAAAAACAAAACTAGAACTTGCAAGCATTTCTCATTGTTTAGTTAGACAGTGTGTTGCACAAGTTTTAAGATCCACTTGGGGACCAACCAAACCTAATCCGGTAGTACTTGACCCTTGATTTTACCCCACACCATTGACAACCATGGGCATATGTAACGTGAAAGCATCAGCCTAGCATCTATTGCATCACCTCCCACTTGTAGTTTTCTTAGCACTGTCTTTTGGTAATGTAATACAAACTGTTAGAGGTCCAAATAGTGGGCTATGGTGGAGAGGCTCTTAGAAGCTTAAATATATCCATAGCATGCACAAGTAATTCACTCATGTCTGTTGGTAGCAGGAAAGGTAACAGTAGTGACACCTCCTCATACAAAAGTCGCTGAAGCTTAATTCCATAATTTCATATTTCCTCCCAGATTCTTCAAACAGAGCAAAGCATCAATTTTGCTTGCTTTTGTAGCAATATTGTCCATAGGAGGTTGGAGAGAGCTTTGATTCCTCCCCATTGCAGTTACAAATCTTGAGAAATCCGTTCCACATCTGTAACAAAAGTAACCTTCAGATTTTATACTTTCCTTCTCATGCACATTTACTGTCAACCCTTGCCTTATGACTCAGATAGATTCTTGTTGTAGTGAAGTTCAATTGGTTTTTTTCCTGGTGAAATTCTGCAAGCTCACAAATATTTTAAAACAATGGGAAAAAAAGTATTTTTTTCCGTTTTCTAGCGGCCATATTTCGAAGCTCTTCATATTTTTGTATTAAGTTCCTGTAGGTTGCAAACAATATAGAAGGATGCATTAAGTTTTTTCATTTTCACATATTGTTTATAACCAGATTTGGCTAAATCATCTTATAGATGATCATCACTTCAGTTACATCATAAAACTGAAAAAAGGAAAAGAAAAAAGCACTGTTGTCAAACTATGCAAGTTGGCCACATAGAGACAAATGAATGCTTGGCATTGCTTGACATTCAAGTGTTCTGATTGTTTTCATGAATGTTATGATACAATATTGTTATGGCCCAAGGGTCCAAAGTTTTAAAAATGTTGTGACGCCCAATTTGTGCTTTTAATTTCACAGACTAGAAAGTACTTTACTGGAAATTAGAGTTATCTGTAAAGTGTGCAAACTGGGGACAGAATCAGAAGTCGGGATGAAAACAGTACACAGGAGGAAAGGGGGGGGGCGGGGGGGAGGGGGAGAGGACCAAACTATTTTTGCTCACCTATATTGATCTTCACAGGAGTTTTCACCCCCCAGATTTGGATTTGCCTTGCCTGAGTCTTCCCTGCTGCTAAATGAAATCCCACAAATCTTGTAAAGTGATACCCAGGTTTCGGTTAACAGTACCCAATTTCACTTGCTTTCATGTACACTCAAATTGGGGATGAAACAGAGATTAGAGGGTCAAACTAGTTCCCAAAGACAGGGTGACTTTATGGATAAATTTATGTATTTCTTCATGTGCTCTTCGCAGGTGGTAAACGCCAGACTTAAGTATATTTCTCCTCCTTCCTGAGGTTGTTAGTTGTTACTAACATGGATCAACTCTCTTTAACCTCTTGAAGCCACAGGAGTTTGGTGTTGCAAATAGTGAAGAAGTAGGTGGCTGTCTTGCTCGCCTGCTTGCTTGCTTGTTGCAAAGAGTGATGGCCATCCCGGAATACAAAAAAAGAGCTTGATTCAAGAGGAATTTTGAAGGGTCTTCAGTTATGTATAGCAGAAGTTCAATCATCATGTTTCAACAGGTACAGCAGAAAAATCTGGAGCTAAGAAGCAAGTGAAAGGAATAAGCAGTTGCAAAAGTAGAGTGAATGTGTGTGTGTGTACATAAGTGGAAATATAGAACAGGGAGGAGGAGGCAGCAGGCTGCCTCTACAACGTAAGTGTATTGCGTGGGAGGGAGGGTAAGTGGAGCTTACCCCATGTGTGTGCACCACACACCCAACAACTTTTGGACATGTCTGGGTTGATTCAATTGTTTTTTTCTGTCTTCCTCTTGACTCAGAAATTAATAGTCATGACCTGCTAGTTGGGTTTATTTGCTTATGTATCCACCTCTTGCAATATTTGTAATCATCTGTCTAACCTGCATTCATGAGAAAGTATCACAAAAGCTAGTTTTCTTCAAAGAATACTGTATCTTCTGCAAATGAAGTTTGGTTTGCTGTGGAGGGCCATAAATGAACGTAGGCCAGGCCTTCCAATGCAGATAGGAAGTTCCATGTAAGGTTGTACAAATTCTTCAGTTAAGCCATTCTTCACATATCCTTCATGATCATTAATCACAGGTCAGAGAAGGAGAGCAACTACCCGCCCTCACTATACTTCTCTTTGTAATGCTAGAAATCTGGCAGCCTGGTATCCACTGGTTGTTGGGAAATGCATGGCTCATCAACATTTAAGATTTCAGATTGTAGGTGGGATTCAAGGTATCCCAAGTCAAGCATAAGAAGGCAGGCGATGCTGTGGCTTGAAGGTAGTAAGAAACCTGCTTGTGGGTATAACAGAGAGGGTGCCACTAGTTCCAATATTAATGCAGGCAGAGTAATAATGAACAACTTTACATGTAATAGGGGGCTTGCAAGATGTGTCAAGACTGGGCAACCTGAGAAGAGAATTGAGATTTTTTTCAACAAATGCGACAAAATGGCAAAGATTTGGACAAGACTCGTTCACTTTTTTTCAAGTGCTCAACAAGGATAATAACTTATGAACAAAATTTTCTGCAACCTCAAAGGGATATACCCTCTTACATCCCAAGAGTCTCCCTGGGTTGGTCTTCTGATTATGGTTCTGATGGGTTTTTTTTTCTGTGTGTGGATAGGACTACTCCATTGAAGAGAACATGGGTGTTGAAAGAAATGAAGAAAAATTCATTGGGTCAACACAATAATTCAGCTTACTAACTTAGACCATGTACAATGTCTTGTAATATTTAGTCCTGTAATTTGAAAGCCTCATATTCTAGTATATTCTGCATGAACCCTATAAACCTCTAGAACCCTCAAACATGGTCAACAGCAGTAAGCCTCTATTACAGAAGAAAAACTGCTAATAGTATGCAACTGTGTGTGCATTAGAAAAGTTGATCATACACAAAATGGACCTTGAAACTCCTTCCACACTCCATCCAAATGAGAACCTGCTGCCTTATGCTGAAAACTGAAACATAACAGACCATAATCCTCAAAAGTCAAGCTGGTTTTACAAACCTTAAGACAGTTTAAAGCTTAAATTCTTGTATCCCTAGCTGAATCTAAGCATCCATACTTGAGATGAAACCAACCACAGACCATGTGTGTAAACTGGGGGCCCCCATCCAACCTGCCATCCATCTTTGTGTTCTCCAATATCAAACAAAAAGGTCAAGTTTCAAAACTCAACATGTAGCTATGCACCTTGTGGCTGAAATTAGTTGAGCGTGAACATGAATTGCAGGCGACTAGTACTCACTGACTTCCCACACTCTTTAGAGTCACAGTTTACTTATCCCTTCATTGCTTCAACAGTAAAGTAGATCATCTTGCTTCAGCTAGATAAGTTTCAAGATAATTTCTAAATCCTATTCAAGTCATTTTATTACTGTCACTTCTATTGTCAAATTTTCTTGCATCCCAGCATTGGTGGTCTTTGCTTGATCTCATCAGTTCATTGATTCACTGCCCTCTCAAAGATGATTTAAATCTTCTCCTCTTGTTGCTCAGTTTTGACTGCTGCAAGAGTTCTCTGAGCACAAGGAACTTGGCTAGGAAATGCACACAATTCTACAATTGTGCAAAATGAGAACTTTGTCCATGGCTGATTCCCCTTCCTGACCTCTGATGTACAGCAGGAAAGAAAAAGAAAAAAATGCATTCCTAACTAGAGAAAGAATAGAGACCTGGAGCCTTGAAGCATGGCACAAACTGCCTGGATATTGACTCCTCGTTTACTCTTCAACCAGACATAAATTGCAGTCAAGGGCTGACCTCTGAACCAACCATGTTTCAAAATAAAACGTACTCAAACATGATACAAAAGCCGTCCCTCACTAGAACTTCCCTGTCATCTTTCAGATCTGATGACATGATTGTTGTATACAGAGTTTGTACAAATGAAAGATGGCAGAAGATTTGTCACAATTAGATCATAACAGATTCAATATGTGATGACTTCAAGGAGGTTCAAAATATCAAACTAATCTTGAGAGTGGACCTCAGCTTTCTGCAACTTTGCAAGGTCAGGGACCAATGGAAAAATGTGACTTAGAAACATCCACAAGAGAAGTAAGACTGGCTGCATTAAAAAACCTTTAGCATGTGGTTTACTATTAAACAGTTTCCAAGTCCTAGTGAAAACAAAATGATAATGAGGGTCACAGTTTGCATAGCAGCATTGAAAGAATTATGAAGACTTCAGATTCAGACTTGAATTCAAAACTGCCTCCAAGAGAAGGAATCACATGGAAAATTGAAACAACATACTGCTTCTTAAAAATGAAGAAAAAATTATTAGTACATTTCTCCATGTGTAGATGATACAAAATTAGCACCCTCAGCCCTGAAATCTTTTAAGGATTTTTGTGTGGAGTCTGAAGTAAGGTTCTTCTCACACAAACAGAAATACTGACTATTTGAAGTGGTATCTGGTAGTCCATGAGGTGACTACCAGAGTTGCACTTGGAAAGAAAGTCCTGCGGCCTTTTCACACATGCACATGGTCTGCATCTCCATGGGACTCCAAGATATGGCATCACTTGTGGACTTCTTGATGAACATTCTTGTTGCATCTTCCATGCTTCCAGATTTGGCATCTTGTCAATGAGACTACTATTGACATAGGTGTCAGACTGAAAACCAATATGAGCAATCTGACTATGAGCATGCTTGTTGTAAGTATGGGTGCACTGGCACATGAGACAACAATGCCCATCAAGGTGACAGTACAGCTCCTGCCTATCCTGGTGTATAGAGAGAGTTGCCCACATTTAGACATCCCACAGTCATGGCACTCCAACAGACCACACTATGTGTACACATGTAATTGAACACTTGACATGAGTCCTCTGTGCTCCCACATTTGGCATGTGTAAATGGGACTACTAACTGCAAATGCATCAAGTACACAATCACTGATGTTGAACATGCCTGCTTTAAGCCACCACACAGTTGGGACCCCAACCACGCTTTGTACACCCTAGATCATTACTGATGCATTGTTGCTCGACAAGCTTTAGCCAGAGTGAACTTCTCACAGAGATTTGTCATTCAACCCTATTGCCTTGTGTTTGCCACACACCTATGCAACTTGGCCATTGCATCACCCTGTGTACATAACCTTGTGCAAATCAAAAATTTCTGCAATTTGTTTGGGACTTGCTTCATTGTATCCAGAAACTAATTCTCTCCAACATCCTTCCCAACTACCCTCAAAACTGCTGCATCATCACACCCCATTATGGTGGGTAGGTGGGAGGGGATTACTGTGGCAGCTCCACCAAGAATCCCTGGGCCAACTTTCAGCATGGTCCAGTAGTGAGTTGTGCCTCGACCTTGAGAAGAATCAACAGTATTTGCAACTCTTTATCAAGAAGTGATTGAATTTTTTGAAATGTCTCACTTTCAAGCATCACCTCAAACCCTTACTGCCCCTTCACATCATGAATTTCATCTATGTGTTCACACATCAGATGCAATTGTGCATTATCAAGCCCAGGTATGAAGCACATCACCAATTTCCCAAACAACACCATGCCTTCTTTGTGAGCACAATAAGCAACTCATGGGATGTTTTGCTGTTGCAACTACACTGTGAACTCCATAAGAGCATTCACCCTCTTGCATAATTCATGTTGGAGTCCAATTCAACCATTTTCATTTGAGCACATTCTTCCTTGAAAGATGCATTGATCCTATCCTTCACAGCCTCTTTGATACATTGGAGAAAAAGGTTGAAACCTCTCTCCATATTCTCCATTGTAGCTTCATGATAACCTGATAGTGTGGGTCTCAATGGAGCTATAACATGAAAAACATCAAAGGGGGCTACAATATCTTCATCTTCATCAAAGATCTCAGGTAGTGCTTTGACATCATCTAGTCTACAGGAAACTTCTACTTCAAGTTTAGACCACTGCCATTCCATGAAATTTGTTGTACCCTGCTCTCCTAGCAGCTCCCCAACAAGGTCATGGCCAGAGCAAAGGACAACAATTTGACTCTCTTAATTTTTTGCCCCTTTCTCTACCACTTCCTTCCATGTGTACTTATGGACCTTCATATTGCAAGGAACTGTGAGCAGTTCTTGTTTCAATGCCTCCATTGCCATTACTTGATCCTTCCTGAATACTTTGGCACCATAGTCATAAGCATGAGAAATAGAGTACAAGTACTATTTGTTGTCATCACTTGTAGGGAATGGACAAAGAAGAAATATACAAAATTAGAATTTAGAAAAATTTCATCACACTTTCTTGGATCTTTTGGAGTAGTTGTGCAAACATACCTGTATTTCAACAAGGTTAGCTCTTGTGTACACATTGTGGAAATAGAATGTTCTGAACAAGCCATACTCCTCCACAACCATCAAAGGAAGCACAGTATTGACATATGGTCTTCAAAATGTCTTCCTCTATGATTTTGAGCATTTCACCATGGCTTAAGGAAGACTGCATGAGCACATCACTGTAGTAGCCTGCATCCCCACTGGTTCCACCAAGACTTCAATGCTTTGAAGTTCAAAATGTTCAAAACCTTGTCTAGTTTGTAGTCTATACTGAGACTACCATATGCATAGAATGCATTGTGCAACACCACCTTTCAAGAAAAATAGAAAATAAAGGGGTTTTTGAATCAAATCTCCATTGGTCTCAACTGCAACTTGACACCCCTGATATTATTCTATTGCCATTTATCAACAAATCCATTTAAATTATCAAATGAAGCAAGTACCATTTTCTTGCTACAAAAGAACAAAATCAGATGTCTAATCACTTCAAGATATTGTGAGACATGTAGACAAAGACAGAGAGCTTGTGGCTTACTTGAAGTTGAGGGGAAAACCTTGGTGTAAGGAACATGTGGAATGGATGATTGCATTCAAGCCAATGGCTACTAAAGATGACTTTAACAGGTGCTTGAGAGGTAGGAATTGGCCAAACTAACTTGCATGCCGTCGATAGCAGCTCTCTTAGCTTGAGAACTTTCTGAACTTTCTCCCATCCCTTTGGAAAAAAATTCACTACTAAGCTCAGAAAAGATGCTCCAGCTTATAATTCCCCCTTTCTCTGTCAGCTATGAATTGAGGCCAATATGTGAAGTCTTCCTCAAAGTCCAACTCGAATTTGCTTCTTTTCACCCCTATTTTTTTGCCTCATAGGATCAAACACAAACAAGAAAGGAGAAGGATTCGGAAAATGACCAAAATTTGGCATCAATGTAGTTATGAAATGCATGAAACTACTCCTACCCTACGAGATCCCAAATGGAGACAACAATATCACCATCCTCCACCGGTCAAATTTTAATGCCTCGAGTGCGCTCATCTCGTTTTTCACCAAACAAGCCTCCCTCGATTGGATCTTTCTCCATAGAGATGGATTGGCTGAATGCGAGAAGACCCAGGTTCCACATTTTCCATGGCCTGTAAAATTACTTTGCGGTCCCTGCTCGTGGAGGGCCACAAAGGAACACTCTGGAGCCTTCAGAACTGACACGAGATGGATTCCAATTCTTGACAAACTCTGTATTTCGATCGAGCTCCTGCTGAATGATAGAAAACCTGTAGTCAATTCTAGACAAGGGAGTGTTCTGCAAGTTCAGGTGCAGCCAAGGTCTGGTGTTCAAGTAGTTAAGAATTGCGTCATTAACGTTTTGATCCCCCTTGACAGTAGAGCATCCGGACAAGCCAAGCAATCTGAGCATGTTCTTTCATTCAAGTCCTTCAAGAAAATAGACAAAGTCCTCTGGAGCCAACTAAACAGAGTTCTTGGAAACATAATGTATTAACAGCTCCTTATTGTCTGGTTCATGCGAAGCATATTTGCAAGAACTGAACCTCTTCTGAGTCGCACAGAGTGAACTCTAATTTTGTGAGCGTATCATTGGCTTGCTTTGCCTGTAGTTGCATCACAACAAAAATGGTGAATTACATGTGACAAAATGCCTTTACCGAAGTGTGCACCCAGATCTCCGAGGAGGGTGAGTGCTTTTTTAGGGTGCAATTTTTCTGCAACATTAAACTGACATGCTGAGACCAACTTCCATGCCCTCGACCGATTCTTAGATCGAAGCAATCCATCTTTGTGTTCTTCTCCAGCATCTTAAAAATACCCTCGATATTCTGTACTCTACCCCAAAAGGAGTCTACGGTTAATTGATCCAGTGTTCTGTGTGAGTGCAAGACTCTTGCAAGATCAGCAAGATCCCAACAGTTGCCAGATGAATTGACAATCTGCAGATGTTTTTGTTTTTTTTTAAAATTATTCTCAAGCATGCATCCTACTTGAGACATTTAATTAATGATACCAGAGCAGATCATCAAACTTTCCAGGACTTCATTAGACTTCAGTTCAGCTATGCATAGCTTGTCCACCATGAGAATGTCAGTGCAAAATCTGATGTCAAGGGTCTTAACACTTTTGCTTCTGCCAAGAACATTTGCAAGTTGAATTTTTAAGTTGTCATCTACAAGACTACTAACTGCTTTTTGAGGACATTCTCAGAATTGGTTTTTATAAACAGACTGTGAATTCCTAGTTGCAGGTCCTCTTGAGTCACACAGAACACAAATAGTACTCCTTGATATCCATGTAGAAATCTGTACAGTTTTGTTACATAGGTCACAGTCAAATGAAGGAACTTGAACAAAATTCACATCCATACATATTGTTCACTGTATTCATCACACACAATGATTAAAGCATAACATATTGTGGGACATAATTCTCACTGCTTAACTGAATGCTTGGTTTCTGGTATGGTATGGGCTGAATCTACAATCTGTTGAATTGCAAACCGATGATCTCATGTCCAAAGAAGTGGACTATTCCATGCTTGTTTTAGGGAAGACCTTGCCCAAGAATTCCAATACCTTAAGAAAACTAATGCAGCACAGAAAACGGTACCAAACGTGTTTCATCAGACATATAGTCTGTGTCACATACAAAGAATTTGTCACCCTTTTGGTGAGCTGTACAAAGAAAATAATGAAAGACTGATGATATTGTGGTAATTGGATTTGGTCAGCACTGAACCACACTCTTGTATTTCATCCCACTAATACTTTTCGGATGAAGTGCTTGCACATCATTCAATTGAGCTATTGTCCTTCCTACATGACATTATTCCAGCCTCTTCAGCCCAGTTCTCATGAAATAATTATGTGAACATCAAGTGTTTCTGCTTGAAAAACCAAATAAAAGAAAAAAGGATAACACAGCCTGCTACTCCTGTAGAACCCAAAATCCACTTAAAGGCCCGAGGTTCGTCAAACAAGTCAATCGGAATGTTCATGCCAAATACCCCAGCTACAACACCAAAAATTGCAACCACAAATGTGGCTGTCGTCAGCAGCAATTCAAACTGTATCAGCTCGTTCCGCACATTGTCCTGTTTTGAAAGATCAAAAGACTCAGCTCAAAGTATCTCCAGAGATTCCAGAAAACCCAACTCAGTATCCATCAAAGATCCTTACAAAAGCCTTCATTTCAATACAATTTCAGTAGAAGCATGCAATGAATGAAAGAGCTTTACCAACAACACAAACACCCATCATTGCATGACCTTCCAAGATAGGTTAAAAGTAATCCATATGTTTGATGAAATCCTCTAGATTATATGGGTGTAAATCCCTAATTTTTACCAGGAGACTCAACCATTCTGGTGTCAAATACTCACCAATTGGATATTGATAAAATCCTCCGTGTCATCTATATACTCCTTCAACTGCAATCCAACAGACAAAAATCCCCCACAACATCAGGACTGCCTCTCACCATACCAGCACTTGAATGAAAGTACCATGCCAAGAGGTCTATATGGCAGTGGAATTCACACAGACTAGAATGCAAGGTAACAAACACTTACTGAAGTAAGCTTGTTGAGAGTGCCATCAACAACAACAAAGTATGCTTCGAGCAACATCTCAAGCTCCTCCACTCTATCCTCGTCATTTTGAGAGCTGGCATGGCTCTGACGAGACCTCGCAAAACTATGCATTTTATCCAAAGACTTCTCCTGAAACTGGCCTGTGCTCGTGGGAGAACAGACGGGTGACACAGGAGCTGACATTGAAGCTCCTGCTCCCATGTTATTGTAATTAAAATATGCCATTTTGTCCAAAGAAGTGAGTGCGATTTGCTCTTTCTTCTCAGTAAGATATAGTTCAACCATGTCACCATCATCATCCATGAGCTGTTCAATCTCATCCCGGACCTGTGCACAAAACAAAACCATGAAGGAGCATAACTTTGAAAGAACAGGTCATATTATGCTCAAGAGTAACTAACTCCCGAGTGCTGAAAAAGCACAGATTTCCACATGCTTCAAGAAATAATGTCTGTTGAAATTTGCTTTGTCCATATCAAGGATGATTTCAAAGAACTGAATACCTTCACATTGTGTCTTCCAGGTCAACAAAACCACAAGTCTTCTGCCAGAACAAGCAAAATGTTTTGTGTTTAGCAACTAAAGAGCCAGTGTGCTGAGAAGAAATTGTAAAATCACATACTAGTCATACAGACAAGAATCATTCATCTCCAAGGGTCATCATCACCTTTTGAACTCTTCGTGTAAGCGCCACAAGGTGGCTCTTGAGGCGCCGGACATGCTCCAAATTGAGTGTACTGATCTTAGATGTGAGCTCATCAAGCACTGGATAAATCTCCTTCTCCAACTCTGCTGCCTGCAATCCTCACCCATCAACACCCAAGTTCATCTGGTGCTGTAAAAGGAACAGCTTCACAAGTGTCAGGTCAAATCCTGGACTCTGCTATGTGGAGTTTTCTGTAGACTAGAAAATTGTTCAATGAAAATCTGGTTAACCCAAGCATAAATATACATATATATCCATCATTGTAAGCCTTGAGAACTTCCACATACTTCCAATCTTCACAAAGTGCCCACTCCATTATGTACACAAAAACAATTAGCATTTATTTTCATTGAGAGAGGTAGCTCTTTTGAGAGACATACATACCTGAGCATCAAGGAAAGTACAAGCAGCTTCAAGTGCCACTTCAAGGGCACGAAATTCAAAAGGAAGATATTCGGAAGATGAACCACTAAACATATCACCATCATTTACCACCTTGTGCCTAACTTCTTGATTCATAGTAGGATGTGAGACTTCCAAGTTGTTTTTATTGAAACTATTGGGATGTTCGTGGCTGCCAGGATATGAATCACTAATAGGTTGACCTCCCGGAGATGGCCAATTGAATCCTGCACATTCAACTTGATTCTTTGTCCTGAGCCGCCTCTGAAGCTCAGTGACATACTGAAGCACATAGTTGTCAAGAGAATTCAATAACAAGACTTCATCTGCGGTTATGATACACCTGATCTGCTCCAAATTGACCACAATCGCACTCTCTCGTCCCAGGATTGTGGAAGGGTAAACAAAGAGGGGATCCAATAACCGCAGATCTCGAGCTGGCAAGTCACACCGCCGCATGATTGAAGCTTTGTCAACCTCGAGGACATGTGAGTTTCCTGCTGTGTCAATGCGAATCCACGACCGCACTCCTTGACCTCTCTTCTTCAGGCTCAAGGCATCTATGCCATTGAATAGAGGTCGTTTTATTGGAAGATCAGATGTGCGTAATTCTGACTTAGGCCGTGGTGGGAGGAGTCGAGCTTTCAGATCCCCCATTTGCCACACTCTCCCTAAAATTGCTCAGATCAGCTTGCTTCCTTCCTTGATCTTAAAACCCCCAAAGACAAGATTCTTCTTCTGCTGCTGCTGTTCCACATAACACCCTAATGTAAGAATTGTTGTGCAAAATTGGATCCAGTGTATACAGGGCATGGTGTTTGGCAAGATAGGCAATGCCTACCAAGGCTCTCCAAGAACGCTGTTGTCTAACTGTACATTCTTCTTCCTCTTGATCATAAATTTCCTGAAGGATTTCCGATGGAGCTGCTGCAACTGAAGAAGTTCATAAGATTACTAACCAAACAACCAGTTCCCTTGTAAAACCTAAATCTCCAACTCTGGCTGGCTGCTGGCTGGCTTCCACCGCTAAGAATGAATTCCACATGACTGCAAAAGTGAAAAAAGATACATAGACAGGCTTGCTCAGATCACTAGCATCTGCACGCACCAGGAACCTCCAATTCAGTTTCAGAAACGAAAGCCGATCTCATGTCACACACAACAAACTTCTGTCCGCAAAAGTTCCGAGACTTGTTCTTCTGCTACAGACAGTTAGATTTTTTTACCTCTTCAAAACAGCGACAACAGCCAAAGTGACAACAACAAAAGGTTTCAACTACCAATACTCGCAACAAACTCAGCTGTGCTAAGACAACAACGCTCATGAGAAACTGTTAGCTCGAATCCAGAAACCCAAAAAATCCCACCCAAAATGAAAACAAAAACGAAGAAGACACCCGTGGAAAATGTACCTCAAAATAGCGCAGAAACCGGAACTCGAGCGCTGGAAACACACACACAAGAAACAAGAAAATAAACAGCGATGAAAACACGCAAGACATAAAATTGATCCCACAAAACCAATACTTCCGACACAAAACAAAAATCTCCAACACCCCTACAAAATTTCCTCATTCACTTAAATTCTGCAAACCACTCCCAAAACAGTCCAGTTCCCCCCGCACCACCACCGCCACCACCGCCACAACAACAACAACAAAAGAATGTTCAAGATCTGCAAATTGGTGATCTTGAGATTCTCACTGGAATAAAGAAGAGAACACACCCCCAAACAAAAAATCCTCCAAAAAAGAAAAAAAAAATCAACGAAAGTTCGAAGCTTGATAGAAGAAGAAGGAGAAGAAGGAGAAGAAGCATGAAAGCAACAAAAGAAAGGAAAGAAATTTAGCAAGTGCCTTTGCTAATGAAGCTGGCTGAACAAGAACAAAATACAAAAATTACTTACACTATGAAAAATTCAATCACTCCATTGACGACATTAGCAACAGCAGCAGCGATTGAAAAATAGAAGAACTTCTAAGGGTCGAGAAATTCTTTCTCGTCGTCCTGCTCCTACTTCTTCGTGTGCTCCACGGCGGCAGCAATGGCAGCACCGCCTCACGAAGCGTATAATACTATGACGAACCGCAAAGCGCTTATGAATTAAGTAGCCGTGATGAAAAATACGGTACGTATGGAATGCTGTATGTATTTTCCTTGAGAAATGCCGTACTTTTATTATTTGGTGAATACAGAATACATACCTCGTATTTCACTGCTCAAAGCGTTTTCCTTCTTTTGCAACTACTTCTTCATTTGGACGTTTTCCCTTTTCCAACTTTTTCCTGCCCGAGAAGAATGAGAGGGGGCGGGGGAGGGCGGAGGGGGGGGAGAGGTACCAGGTAGCAGGGTTTATTTTAAGGATTTTGTTGTAGTCAAAGTGGCAATCATTCAGAAAATAATTTAGCCAAATTTGGCTACATACTAGATATGAAAGTAGGAAAAA
>Ga0116227_10002687_pt1 | contig 40120 bp, 22 predicted proteins | sample S1TSphgellanicum_FD_89693 | JGI IMG/M metagenome (GOLD analysis project Ga0116227, IMG submission 89693) | Host-associated microbial communities from peat moss isolated from Minnesota, USA - S1T2_Fb - Sphagnum magellanicum MG | ecosystem: Host-associated > Plants > Peat moss > Unclassified...
AGAAATCTCGTGAACATTCCAGAGAGCTCCTCGACGACACAAGCGAGCTCTCGTGAATGTTCCAGAGAGCAGCGAACTCTCGTGAACGTTCCAGAGAACGCTCGACGACAGAAGCGAACTCTTGTGAACGTTCCAGAGAGCCTTTCTTTATGGCCTATCTTTTTCCCCTGCGTAAAACATAAGCTAGGAGTATTTCATAAGACTAGGACATGGTCTGCAGGATGTACCTATATGTAGGCGAACTAAATCAAGTCACGATCCTAAGAAGCCATTGAGGGATCATTGGAACAATTGTACAATACAACCTCCCCAGCCCACAGTCAGCAGATCAATCAGTTTTGCTTGATGGGGGGAAACCTATTAGTCTGTAAGAGAGCTAAAATTTGACCCAGTGGAATGGAGATGGAAAAAACAAAGCTTCATGAAGGCCATAAATTTTTTCAACTATTCAACTACGAGGGGCTACAAGGTTGGTATGCAAAGTATGGCAACCAATCTTAAGTTAGATTAGCACAAGAAGGGTACAACCTCAAGAAAACGACTAAATTGTACCTAAGCTTGTGGCACCCTTGACTTCCAAGAAAAGTTTCACCCATGCTACGGTTGATCATAGCAGAGGGCCTGCCAGTGGAAGCACTAAGGACTAAGATCGGCCTCCCAAGAGAATGCAAAATTTGCCAATGGGTTGGGGAGGAATTCCGTGCAGCCTTTTTTGACAATAGGGAAGGAAAAACAAACAAACAAACCATCCCACCCCATATAGCAACCCCCAACTTGAAGCACTAAATGAAACCAGATTTGAGGCACATACATATGAAACTGGCTATTGAGTCTTAACCCCTACATGAATTCCAAAGCAGCAAGATAAATCACAAATTTCAAGCACAAGCAATTTGGACAATCATGCAAGATTTAGATCTTCATATCTCACACTTGTAAGAGAACATGGCAACACATTGCAGCCTAGCTTGCTCAGGCCCCAGGGAACACAAATTGGAATTCAGAAAAAGTCAATATTATTCATGGTTTATTTTTTATTTTTTCTTCAGGTGTACAAATCTAATTCATCAAGGGTGTCTGTTGATCCGAGCTAATTTCTTGTGTGAATCAACAACCAAAGCTTTTCAAGGGTGGTTTAAAGTCTGTACACTTCTAGACCTTTCAATGAGGCAGCTTCTAGTCTAAAATCTACCGGTTAAATTTTCTGAGCAATCAACCAATCCTTTCAAGAATTTTCAGGTTCAGATGAACTCGAGTGTTTTAACTTGGGTACGGTCCTTGTGAACTCTAGCTCGAAACATTGACTCCACAAGCTTTTCAGTGTGGGTTAAAAAATTCCATGCACATTCAAAATTAAATGCACTACATTTGGAGCAGTGTATCTATAATATAATACTAGATCTAGTTTTGCCTGAAATAGGTTTTGAATCGAAATGGGTCTTGCATAGTGTGCTTTCACCCGTCTTTCCATATGGAGTCAAATTGAGACCTTCAAGGTGAAGTCCGTCAAATTTATTTACTTGGCTCTGGAGTCAAAAGATGAGATCAAGATTCCGGCAGGACCAGAATGACTTTGATCTACTGCCAAGAGATTGCAGATTCAAGTGATTGTAGATTGAAAGTGCAGCCAGCTGCCCGTCGAAGCATGATTAATGATATTACAGTACTGAATCCTACTGATGGAGATTGGATCAGACTGCAATGAATATCATGGCCACACAGAATGGAGACAAGCATTGGGGACTTGCCAACGGACCTTCATCTTGCCAGGATTGGAGTGCAAGCGCTGCTTCTCTTCGAGTGGGAGGGATTTGAACTTGTTCCAAGTAGTAAGAACAGAACGAAGATCTTCAAGCTTGCGCTCCAATCCTGTACAACAATTTGCATGCATGGTACAGATATGTCCTATGTCGTCGCTCCTCTGCACGCAGCACAACAAGGTTTACAGTCGGAGCTCAGATCAGGCACCAGCTTCTTGTTGCACCTAAACGTCTGAATTTGCAGAGGATTCGTATAAATTGCTGTAACAAGTACCATGTATACAAGCTGTGATGATCATTCATAGCAAAGGTTATACTGGACATTGAGTCGAGTTTGCTGATCAATGAGATACATAGATTTGTAGCTAGTGTTATAGTGCTGTACCTGACAGAAGCCTGAGAAGAATCGGGTGTCGAGGAAGCGAACTTTCAAGCCAAGGTCTAGAAAGCGTTGTTCTCTAATGATAATGCTCAGGACATCTTGATCATGTTTGCCAGGATGCCGTTCTCGAGCAGCATACCAGTACTTGTAAAACTCGATGGTTCGATCATTAGCGCAAGTATATACAAAGCCTCCATTGGGTTCGTTGAGCAGAGATTCTGGAGCGTTGTTGTAGCGGTCACATGCGATTTGGAAGTCGGTGTTTTCTGCAAGTTGGGTGAAGGGATTGTGCAACCAGACTATGTCTGCATCCTGTCATCAAGAGTCGAAAAATATAAGACTCGACTTTGTCGTAGATTCCTGAACCTCATCAAATGTTCCAGAAAATGTACTGAATTGTTCGATGTTGCAGTACTGATCCCAGAATTCGAACATGTACAGTCATCCCTAGTGCATAATGATCGCATGTTTAGCTAGTCGACGATGTAGGTAGTAGGAAGCTGTGAATTTCCGATCCTCACCGAGAAGATGAAGTTGTAGCCCATCTCCAAGACGCTTCGCAGGAACTTGATCCTTCTCCACATCATCTTCAGATAATCCTGAGTCATGAAACCCTTTTCTCCAGAAAAATCAACGCCATAAGTATGAAGCATAAAGCAATGAGGGTGGAGATGCAGGCAACGGTCGTATGCCTTCTGGTCCAGTGCGACAATCACCAAGTGATTGAGAAGTTGTTGTATATTCTCACCTTGCCGAAAGCCTTCTAGATAGATGTCTAGCATACCACCATCGTCTGCCCATGCTTGATTCAGAGTCGTTATGATCACTGTTTTGTTTGGCATTGAAGCTTTCTCCAGCAAATCTCCCAAAATCTTCCGCTCCCCAAACGTCTGCAGCACCAAGATGTCGTCTTGAGGCTAGCCGCTAGACAATATTATCGGCTCTATTATCGGCTCCGATGAACTCATGGAATTTTTCGACTCAAGCAAAGTGAACCAAGGATCTAGATCTTACTTCCAGCAGAAACTTCGCATCAATCTGCAGGTCATGAGGGCACGACTCCTTTGAACAAGAACAAATCTAGCTGGAAACTTTCCAGGACTTGTAAAGAACAAACAAGAACAAATCTGGAAACTTTCCAGGACCTTCGACATCGAGCTGTACGTACTGGAAGAATTGGCGGATATTGATTTACAAAGAACATAACTTACAAGCTCTGGATTCTCGTCGACGCCAAGGAAAGAGTTGACGCTGACAAGCGCCGCTTGAAGACGAAGAGCAGAGCGTTTGTGGAACATGAAAATTACGGGTATCCCCAGGAATGTTGCAACGAGTAGCGTGATGACCAAAACTCTCGTCACTCTGAGCTTCCACCAAGCAGCCATATTCTCATGATCTCTATTCCAAGTCCCTGAGGCGGTCTGCTATAATTACTTGCAAAGCACCGCGTCTAATTCTACGGAACTGCACTTTGCAGGGACTCTCACAAACATCGTGAGAATAGACATTGGTGAATTGCTACTTCCTAGATGCATCATTATCGAGTGGATTTCCTCCTCCTCCTCAATTCTTTGATACTGTTTATTCTCCTTCCTACTTCGCCTTGAACGGACAACCAACAGCAATCGATCAGACCAAGAATTGAATATGGGTCCATGGAGACCAACATCCTTCACTAATGTTGTTCTCATGAAAGATTGACATGGCGAACCAAACCTTTTGCTTTCACGAGGACTCCTCTACTAAGGCAAGAACGCCTTAGCCAATTTCCCGTGAGACAATCGATCCTAGCCGAAGTTCTGTCAGGCCTCGAGTCTCCACCTACTGCTGCCACAAGTCGCAGAATTATCAGGCCGCGCCCAGCTCCTGCATCAAAGCAAATTCCTTTTGCAAAAGTTGATCTCCGGCTCTAGAAAGTTCGCGTGATAATCAAGGAGAATAAAAATTGTCTATCTTTCAGCAGCATCTAGAAATCCAGAAATCTCTTCTCGAGAAAATCACTGTGCCGACATAAAATATGACATCGATCCCTTCTGGGAGATCCACGAGCCCTATCCCTCCGAGCTAGGACTTCACGATTCACCATCCGTTCTTTACCCAGCGGATGTCTTTGTGTGTGTCGACGCATGACCAAGACATTGCCAACAATCCCAGTTGCTAACGAGTCATCGCACGCCCGGTGACTAAATGCCGATCATGGCAATGACTCGTCAACAGCTGGGATCGCTAGCTGCTGCTAGCACGGAATCTCAGTCGGTCTTTTAATCTATAATTGAACTGCAAATATCATAGGTTCTTTGAGAAGGAAATCGAACAGAAAAGGTCGATTTTCATTATTCTCCGGTAAAATAACTGCTCTTCAATATCAACAGACTTTGGATCAAATTAATTTTTGGATTACTTTTATGCTGTGAATCTCGAACATGAATCTCGAACATGGTAAACTAAAATCTCCTTAGAATGGACGCGGTCCTCTTCTACCTCTCCCTTTTTTTTTTCTTCTTTGCTTTCCTCCCTTTTTCCTTGGAATAAAGTCACACCGGGTCCCCACCCCACTTGGACTTCACCATGCTAATCATCATGTGTTTCCAATTTAGTATGTCGAATATTTGTCATGCGTATGGATGTGCGAGAGCCAAGCCGCTTTTTTTTTTTTGGTGTGTCTTTTCAGACTGAACTTGCAAGTTGTGTAGTTGATGACAACGGATGACTGTGCACAGTTGCCCCTCTACAGATTGATGGGTCAAGCGTCGGGGCGGAGACAACACTACTGGCTAGTTGCAGTGATTGGAAGTTGACTACAAGATAAGAAATTCTTGGAAGTAGCTGTAGTACGGCTTAATACATCGCACCTACTAGGGCTCATGCAGCTAACTTAGTTTGGTGAGCTATCCTTGCAACGGCTAGCGGCCATGCAGAGTCGGAGTCCCAGTGTTTCTATTTTCGATTTTGTGATGTAGCTGAAGTGGTGATCATCCATTTAGCCAGATTTGGCAATAAGAAATTATGAAAGGTCAAAATTTCTAGCAGCCTTCTATGTTTCGAGGCTACCTGCTGGAAATTAGGATAGAATCTGGCGGTTTAAAAAATAATTGGATTTTTTTGGGAATTTAGCCACGGAATCACCCAAAAAACACTAAGTCTTTGCTATTTTGAAAGAAAAATCGCCAAAAAAGAACACTCTGATGCACACGATGTGTTTGTAGATCGAAGTAGCCGCGACGAACGACGAACATCGTGCTGCACGAAGTCAGAAAAAAAACAAAAAAGAAATTTTTTTGCCAACGCTGCGACAGCTCTCTGCATGCCATCAAATTCAACGAAGTTAATATAATATTATTAGTCGAATCTTTTCGTCTACATCATGTGCCATCTGCAACTCAGCAGATTCAACCAAGTAAGAAAAGTAAAATAAAATAGCATCTTCGATGTTCTCCCAAATTCGTGAGCCTTGACCAAATATGAAATGCAATGCACGTACGCATAGAAATTCTTGGCAACCAATTCGTTTGGGGAGGAGAGGGGTGCTGTTGGATGTTTCTGTTCCCAACGTGTTCTCATTTTGTTCCCAATAGTATTTTTCCAACCCTTACCCTCCATACTACCCTCCCACCTAGTTACCCCAGTAACCTACCTACTCTACTCACCTACCTCTTAGCCTAAACCCTAAACCAAACCAACTAACAACCAATCCCTTACCTACATTTCTATATTTCCCTAGCAAAACCTATATCTCTCCCTGGCTAAATCTATATCTCTTCTTGGGTAGACTTCTATCTCTTGGCAAAACTTATATCTTTTCTTCGATACACTTTTTTTTCTTGACAAAAATTACATTTTTTTGGGCTAAACTTTTATCTCTTGGAAAGATTTATATATTTTCTTGGCTAAACATTTCTCTCTTGGCAAAACCTATATCTATTCTTGGTTAAAGTTTTCTCTTTTGGAAAAACCTATATTTATTCTTAGCTAAACTTTTCTTTCTTGGCAAAACTTATATATCTTTTTGATTAAAATTTTCTCTCTTAGCAAAACCTATATCCCTTCTTGGTTAAACTTTTATCTCTTGATAAAACTTACATATTTTCTTGGCTAATTTTTTTTCTTTTAGCAAAACCTATTTTTTTTCTTGGTTGAACTTTTTTTTCTTGGCAAAACCTATATCCCACCTTGGTTAAAAAAATTTCTTTTGGCAAAACCTATTTCTATTCTTAGTTAAACTTTTAACTTTTGGAAAAACTTTTATGTCTTCTTGGCTAAACTTTATTTCTTAACAAAACTTAAAAACCTATATTTATTTTTGGCTAAACTTCTAACTCTTGGCAACACTTATATTTCTTCTTGGTTATTTTTTTCTTTCTTGGTAAAACTTATATCTCTTATTTGCTAAACTTTTAACTCTTGGCAAAACCTATATCTTTTTTGGCTAAACCTCGACCTTTCAACAAAACATTTCTATTTATTGGCTAAATTTTTACCTCTCAACAATTCTTTTATATCTTTTTGGTTAAACCTATACCTTTCAACAAAACATTTCTATATTTTGGGTAAACCTCTTTGTTTCATAGTTAAAGTTTTATTTTTTCTAGAGGGAAAAAATAATAATGGAATCCACAAAGTGTAAAATGAATTTCAATGTATTTTTTTTATAGAAATCAATCAAGGACATAAAAAATGATGTTGATTTTAGTTAGAACAAATAATTGAGGTAAGAAAAAAAAATAAAAATTCAATGATTGTTTAATTCAATCACTTAAATTGTAAAAAAATTAATGTAAAACATATGGTTTTTAAAGAGGGTTAAATTTACATATAAAGGTTGAGGGTTTTGGTTTTGGCATTACAATACTCATCTCAACTTTAAGTTTTAACACCATGTTTGTAATGGTTTGGAGTTCCTAAAACTAACACCTATTGTATTGGTAACATGTAAGTATTGCTTATTATGGCAAATATTAATAGTAATTGAATATTTAATCCCAACATGCAATACCCACATATAAAAACAATGCCATTTGTGATTGAAATGAAACAATTTTTTTGAAATTTTGAATATTTTATTTTAGATTATTTTTCTAATTTCTTATACCTTTATTTCTCATTTTAAATTTTTTTTAATCTTTTTTCTTGTTCTGAATTATTTTTCTACTATTTCTTCTTCATAATCAAATTTTAATTGATTTTTAAGTTTTTTTTTTAAAAAATTCAAAACTATCTTTGTTAAATTTTTTTATCATTAAATACGCATATTTTATGCCCAACATTTCGATATTATGTGAAACATGAAAAAATCTAGCTAACATTCTATGTTTTAGATGCGAATATTACGCAATTTTATTTTATTTCTTCTTTTAAATATTTCTCATCACAATGTCAAAAAGGAAAAAAGAAGCTATTGCATACAATGGGACAATCATACTATGGTGGAACTTGAATGAAAATGGAACTAGATTTTGCAATACCCTCATAATAAAATTAGGGCCCCATTGGAATTGAAATGCAAAAAAAGCAAATGCATGCAATTCCCATATAATTTCTACTACCAATTATATTTCATTTATATAAAGGGGTAAAAACAAGTTAATACGAGCCAATAGTAACTTCCTGAACCACTATGATTAATCCTGAAAAATTAATGTGGCAGCACAAGATTGGATGAAATGTTTTGAGATAATGCTAAACAACGGTGTTTAAACAATGTTTTTACACTATTTCACTGTGTTGAAAAACACTGGTTATGGGCTTTAAAATGTGCTGAAAAGTATTTTATATTTATTGGATTACTTTCAATTTTAACTAGATGTTAAATTAACATATTAAAAAAGGCTTCACATAAATACAACATATATTTTCAACATTAACTTAATGTATGAGACTTATGAACATTAAAACTAAAGATTAGTTACGCCAAATTGGCTCATATTAACTTGGTTTTACCCAAAGGTTTTAATATACAAGTATTACAAATACTTGCCCCTCCATCACTTAGGTTAGGGTTATTGGAAAGTCCAAAAAACTACAATACCTACATTGTCAATATTCAATACAAATGTCACAGTATGGGTGAATGTAATTCCGACATATTCAATTGTGATTATTCATTGCGTACACCAACAAAACAAATACTTTCATCATATTTTGAAATGTGTTGATATTGCAATACCTTCATCCAAAAACACACTTCCTTGCATTGGCAATACTTGAATCTATAACCCCATGCTACATTACATATATCCACTAAAGGAAGTCTTCATTATGATAATAACAAAAAAGACAATACCTACATCAAAATGGCAAATCCCCTGTTGGAAAGATTATGGGATGCGCAATACCTTCATATATCACAACAAAAAGTCATTGTGTCCTATGTAATATGTGAAATTCTATGCAATATGAAAAAGTTTGCTCATTAACCTTAAATTATTATACATTAATTTTTGAACTAGTATGGTGTTACTAGTACATAAAAAGTCCAAGTCCACTCATGAATTCACTAGGTTTTGTAGCGAATTAAATGAATTTTAATTTTAATGAATTCCTAACGAATTCGTCAATTGTTTAGTGATCGATGACAAGTTGATACGAAGAAATAAATTCACTAACATATGAACAACTTTTTTTCTAAAAATTAATTATTTAATCCAAATAATTTAATATTAATTCTTTAATTTAAATTATTTAATTCTTCAATTTTAAAAAAATTAAAAATCTTAAGAAGATTTGAACCCATCCACGTAGGTAGGTAGAAAACTAACACCTACTTACTTGTGTAGGTAGGCAAATAGATAGAAAAGGGAAAATGCAAATGGAATGAATAGCAAAAACATATTCCATTCATGTTAGAATTTCCATTTAAAGTCAAGCATTTCTTTACTCATCCCAAATTGGCATATGCATTTCTATGTGAGTATTCAAGGGAAATATGTTGTTTATATAGCTTGTGAGATGAGATTAAAAACAAAACATATGGGTTAAACCTTTTATTTGCACTTTAATTTTAAACTGAGATGCAATTATAACTTTTCCAAAAGCCAACTTTCATTAGTAATATCTTTTTCATATTATGTCCAAATGAAATGATTTAAACTTCATTTCGAATTTTTTTCCAAAATCTACACAAAAAAATTATAGAAATAATTAAAACAACACTTGAATTGAAAAAAATTGCATGTAAATCTTGTATTTAAATACATTTCAACAAGACATTTTTTTTCTTTAACCATCATTATCTTTTTCATACTTTGTCCAAATGAAAAAAAATATTAAAAATATGATATATGAACATATAATAACATTATTCTCAAAACCATTCAATGTTACATAGTGTAAGAAATATAATACATTTAAATCTAGTATATTAAATACATACATGTTAATTTTATATTATAATATGAATTTGATTATATAATTATAAAATATAAATAAATTTTATATTATATTCATTTTATTCACAAATATTGTCACATATGAAATATAAGTGATCTTATATGATAAAACTATTGGATCAAAAAATTTATATTTTCATGGATGAATATTATGTTTTACATTTTTATCAAGTGAGGCCCAGAATAAAATACTATTTAGTTATATATAATAATAATAATAATATGTTATGTATTATATATTTTATATACATATGATATATTATAAACTACTTATTATATATTTTTATGTTTAAAAATATTGAATATTGATTTTGTTTTGTTATAAACATATTTGAACATATTATTAAATAAAGGCATAAAATAAAATTTTATTTAAATAATATATAATTTGAAAAGTTTAGTCAAGAAGAGATATAAGTTTTCTCAAGAATTATAAGTTTAGTTGAGAAGAGATATAGGTTTTGCCATTGCAAAATCAGTGGGGTAGGTGGGTAAATGGGGTAGTTGGGTGAGCAGGGGTACTACGAGGTGAAAAAAAATTGACTGTTGGATGGTGAGCAAAAAAGATTTTTTTGACTCAACCTTTGTGACTACGGGAGGTTCAATAACTGGGATGAACACTAGTTCATCCCAAACGGAACTGGTACAGTCATGGGGGCTGGGTCACTCCAGCTGAATGAATTTTATTGAGTCTTTTATTGCATGCACGAGCTCTCTGCAGTCAATGTGCATATATTCGAGGAATGGAGAAGTACGGATGAGTGGGTACCTACTACGGTCTATCTATGGTCGTTTCCCAACAGTGTCCTCTTGGAACCTGTATTTATAGGCCAATAATGCGACTTGTGAGATTCTAAGTTATATTGTGATGAGCTACTAAAAGTGACTAAAAGAAAGAAATCAACAATTTTGGGTGCACCCCCAACTCTGACATGGGTCCACCTTCATGGTGTAGTGACATAGCTTCAAGTTCATTTTACTGGTAACCAACCAGCTTCATAGGATTACTGTGCTGAGCATTCTACAGGATTATCAAGAAATGTAAAATCATAGTCGAACTTCCAAAATAAGTTGCACGTTTATAGAACTTCTAAGCCACCCTATATTAGACCTGACTAAAACTTGTGACTTTCCTCACGGTTGTTATTGCTCTTCTCAACATACTAACGCAGCTCCTAATAGTAACTATCGGCAGAGGGGCAGCACCTCACTTGCCTAGTGACTTTTGACTTGCTTCAATGAGTGATTACATGTGGTTTTTTAGATATGTTCATGCAAGATTCTAGTGCCAATTGTCTGATTGCCAATCAGTCATCCTCTTCCACCGAGTTTTTAATGAATTTAGCCAGGCTGCTTGTTGGTTGATTAACACATGGGTCTCAAGCTCATTGCACCTTCACATGATTTTGGGTGAATCCCTATTCTGTTCAAATATTTTCTAATATGAATTTGAGCAAATGACTTCGAAATGCACCCCACTCTCCAGCTGCTAAGAGAGAGATCAGCATTCCTGTTTGTGTTTGGAAGTTGTGACAATATACTTTGGTAATGACCCTTAATGAGGATGTGATCCAAAAAACACTATTCTGTCTAGGGACTTGTGCTTCTGGATGGTATTTGTATCATTTACATTGATTGTATAGATCCCTTGCCTAGCTTTGAAATTTCTTGTGTCTTTGTTTCCATTTGTTTATTCACCAATTAACAGTTTGTCTGCAGGACCTGATTTGTTTATTGTATAGTTGGGATGCACATGATTTCTGGTGATCCTTCATTTCTTTCAGGTCCTCAGTAGATGTGGCAAAGCCTCTTAGTACTCTTTGCTTGTGTTTTTCTTCATCCTGTCTTTTGTGCATACTGTCTGAAGTTTCTCAAAATTTGCTTCTCCTTTCCAGGAAACAAGGTGGTCAAGAAGGAGGGTTGTAAAACTGGAATTGCCATAAATATGGGTTTGGTGGTCAAGTTTTGCAACAATGTTTTTAGTGTCACAGAAACTCAGCATATCACAAGTTGGAAAATTAATTCCAGTGTAATTATCTCCATGAGATTTTCATAGCTCAGATATTTTGGAGCAATCCATAGATTTATTTGCTTGGATGCACTGGATCTTCCCCTCTGTTTACAGATTACCTGAACATGGCTACTCCCTGACAAGTTTTGCAAATGGCACTGGTTGCATTGTGCTAATTGGCAGAATTATGAGAAAAAATTCAGCTGGTGCAACCTCTGGAGAAGTACATCATCCATACAGGTGTGGCCAACAAAACAATTCCACCAGAAGTTGGTAACAACAAGATAATTGCATGCAGAAGATATCAATATTTTCTGCACACTACTCAGGGTCATAGACTTCATAGTTTATGGCTGTACCAGTTAACTCAGGATTGATGAAAAGCTACTGCTTGATAACTCATTGCAAAACTGCTAAAACACAAGGAATTCAAGCTTTTTTTTAGAGCTGATGAATCAAAGTCTATCCACAATGAGTGTGATAAATGTTATTGACCCTTCCTTGGAGAGACTCTAAATCCGAGAGAGATTCTAGATTTTCAAAACATTTTCTGGATAGAACTGAAAATGTACCATGGTCAGTTGGTAGTATCAAATGGAATCAAAGGCTAAAATGCTTGATCTATTAACTGTGTTTTTAAAGCACTGAAAAATCTCCTGTCCAGCAGCAGCAGCAGCAGTAGCAGGGGGTCTACATTTCTGTTGCCTCCTTCACTTGGACAAGAACTTCAGAACATATTGCATGACTAATACAAACAGAATCCCAAAACTAATATATTCTGAGAAGATGAAATCCAGTGGAGTTGACCATTCATAAACTACATTTTGTGAATTTGGCAAACCGAAGTTGCATCCTTTTCTAATGGATGATGCAGAACACTAAACAGCATAAAATTTTTAGATAGGAAATAAATGGAGTGAGACAAGGTGGACATGATCTGCAACTTGCTCCTTATTTTGTTGTAACATTGAATAACAATTCAAATGCTAATTCATTGCATCATGGAGGAGTTATAACTTAGAGATCCACAACATAAATATTGCCACCACATGATCATGTGCAACTTGGTCCTTTAATGCAACATTGAATAATAACTAGAGATCCATGACACAAACTTCCCCACCACACGATGTACAACTTGCTCCTTCACTGCAAGATCGAATCTTACCTAGAGATCCATAAAAAAATGATCCCCATGTGCCACATCATGAATTTAAGAGCTAGACATTGTGATGCAAGAGTGTTGTATTTAGGTAGTGACAAAATCAGTGTTTTGAGAGGGCAGGGACTTTCCAGTAAGCTCAGGTCTTGAATTCAAAAACAGATATGACAAAAATTTGGTCAAAATTGGAGTGAGAAGAGTGGTGATCACAGCACTGCTTGCAACCTTTGTTGGGTATCCATAGTTTTCATGTCCCATGAACCTGCAGCTCTTCATTTTCAATCTATACTTGACAACTTTAGCTCACCTTGGCATGGACACATTGACTGAAATTCCACAACTTGTAAGTATTGTATTGCAATCAACATAAACCAATTCTCCAAAGTCTTTTGTTAGGATTGAATTTGCTTAAGCATTGGTCATTCACACATTGTGATTCAAAATTGAAGAAGATGAGTGGCAGAAATCTCAACTATTTGGAGAACTTATTCAAACAACTCGCTGACTATTGATGAAAGGCTATTTTTTTTTTTGAGATTTGGCTGTCTTTGGAAGCATAAAAGATTGGGAAATTCACTGAAGAAGTCTTCAATGCCAAACAAAACAGTCATCCTCACATCTTTGAATCATCCATGGGCTGATGGTGGTATGATAGACATCTAATTTGAGAGCTTTTGGGAAGGCGAGAACTAGTTAATCAGATTGCGATAATTGTGATAGTCGCAGCTGACAAGAAGGCATACGAAGGTTGGACACAATTTCACCCTCATTGCTTCATGCTAAAGATTTTTTGGGAGAGAAGGTTTTTATGAGTGAGGATTATTTGAAGTTGACATGGAGGAAAATAAAGTTCTTTCAGAACATCTTGGAGATGGGCTAGAGCTTCAATTTTGTGGTGAGACAATAGTAATACCACCTCTTTTCTAAAACTGTCATCCTTTTAAAATTTCCTAGCTCTAGATGCAAATCCAAACAATGCTTGTGGTATTAAAGCTAAACCTTCTGTGGCATCATTGCCACTCATGCTAAATCTCTTGTGGGATGATCACCACCCAAATGCTTGTTTGAAGAAATGTTTTTGCCATTTTTCCATTTTTGGAATGAATTGTTTCATTGTTTCTCCAGACACGGAACCTGAAAACTTGATTTCTGCACCACATTCTAAGGGGTCTGTTTGTTTTAGATTGTTTCCTTCCAGTCTTATAGTTGAATGCGTGACAATTGTTTGGACCATGTAAGCTTGTGTGTGGGTCTTAAGTGTTTCTACACTCTTACTATCTGTTAATGTGTTAGATGTACTCATGAGTTCTTTACAACTTTTGAAGGTGGATGTTCTGAAGGAGACAATTGTAAAGTTTTGTTGGCAAGGACCCAAAAGCTTCAAAGGACCTATCATGAATTGTGAATCACTCCCCTTTTCACATTTGATGGATCTATTGAATGACTCAAGGACATGATGGGCAAAATTGTCCATGGAGGAGAACAAGATGTAGCAACCCTATGAGATTTCTTCTTCTCTTGTGGGATTTGAGTGAGCTTCCATCATGGCTTTCAGGGACAGAAACCAAAGCTTATGAGCTCTTCTTTCCAAATCCCTTCGTTGAGTCTACTGAAAGCTACATGATAGGGTATTGCAGCTGCAAATTTTGCTGTAGTCCCAGTGTAGTAAGACAATGGAGATTTGCTTACAAATTGTTGAGCATCAAGAGAAGCTCAGGGAATGTGTGTGCAAATCTGAAGTATTTTCCCACTTGGAGAACTCAATGCAGTAACACCAGGATTAAAGAGGAGCTTTCCATCATCAGATTGCATTTGTTTTCTTATTCTATTTTCTATGTAGTATGTGACATGTGTGCATGGTGTTCTCCTTGCCATGTCTTAATTGCCATTTTTTTGTGTGCAAGCGAGCATCATGGCTGAGTCTTCCAGATTTTGACAGAAACCCATAAATTGTGCAACACTTGCAGTATTCAAGAATGAATACAATCAATGAGAGAAAGCACCAGTATTTTGGCAAATTGAAGAAAGGTTTTGCTTTTCAGTTTCAGTTCCTATGCACAAGAGTAAGGTAAGCTGAATGCAGGCTGAGGGGTCACTATGGTGAAGAGGGAAACTCTGGTGGAGTTTTTCAGGTTTTAGAGCAATTAGGATTTTCTTAACAACTATGCTTGAGCCAAGTGTTAATTTCAATGTGGGAATGAGAAGAGTGTCCAGAGTTGATGACCAGATTGTAATCCTGCTGTCTGCAATTTGCTCCTAAATGATGTCGCAGGGGTATCAGTTTTGCAAGAATTAGCAAGCAAATGGTCTGTAGATAGTCAGACAGACAGACCCAGAGAGGGAGGAGGATGTGAAGGTTCTTCATAGCTGAGGAGAGAAAGATCCCAAAGTGCTCACGCCCTGCATACCGCAGCTGGCCTGTAGTTTCACTGCCTCATGTCCCATCCTTAGCAAGATCACAGGATGGGATCTAAGAGAGAAAAGTTCATGAGCGATTTGTTTGCTTTGTCAATTTTAGAAGCTCCTTTGTGCTATTTCGTTCTAGAATTTGCTGCTGCAAGGCACATTTTTCAAGTCTGTGTCTTAATGAATGTTTGAGTTATTTCTCAGGGAGGTAGATTTATTGGGTGCTTAAGTGGGGTGGATAGTTGCACCTGGGCAGCTGCTTCACTTGGCCATAGAAGGTCGAGGTCCTTCCAACTTCAAATAGGTGATGATGGGGGAAATAACTATCACTCTATGTTGGATGTGGTAAACACTGGGTATAGGCTCAAATGTGATGTGTGCGTGGAGATGTCCTAGTGGATGGAACCCTGTTGCACCCCAACTGGATGTCAAATTCTAACTACCTGCCATGGCTGGCTGCAATGAACCTAACAGATACAGGTTCCTTTGAGGACTGAAATTAGTGCAAATTCCAGGGCTCAGGTTTTGTGTTTGATTTCAAGGTTTGGGAAGAGCTTGATTTGCTGCACACTGAAGTCTCGCTTGACCATCAGGCAACTCACGAAGTCTGAGCTACCTGCAAGGACAGCATTTCAAGCATTAATGTCAATTTTTGGTTGTTTTGCCAGGTGTTTGTGTCAATTTTGGGTGGTTTTGTAAATGTGAAAGTGCACTGTGCAGGAGGAGCCCTTCGATCAATAGCACAAGCTTGCCATCTGGGTCAAGTGCAGAATATGACCACTGTACATCATGTGCAGCAACTGAAGTTTTTTTGCAGTCAGCTCCTTCCACTCTTTAGATTGCTGCAATCACTGTGTCTCTATTCTGCATCTCATTAACACATTACAAGAGCCAAGTCTTAATTGTTTCTACAAAAGAAGATTCTTCTTCTACATTCCAGTCTGTGGCTAAATTTACTCTGCACCAGGTTCACTGTGAACACAGTCCAATGATGCAAGGAGTAATGTCCACAAGGCTATAATTTAGGTTGTATATTTTCAGCAACTGTAGTCCCTGGTGTTGTTTCTCACAGGTTTAAATGAGATTCAGAAAAAATAGCAGGAGTGTCTCTCAGAGCATTCACATGTTGAGGGGAAGTGAGTCACGATCATTGCCTGGTGAGAAGAATTATGCAAGCAATTGCTCTTGTAGTTTGCTTACCAATGCAAAGGAGTGACTACCTTTGTTCTTGCTTGTGAGCCTGTGAGGTCTGGTAATCTCATTTGCATCAAGCTGAGGGAGTGCACAGTGATTTTTTCTCAGAATAAGAAGACACGGAGGTAGAAGATAATCTGGCTGGAAAACAACAAATTCAACACCCACTTCTAGGAAAGAATACTAGACTGTGGAATCATGCAGCTGCTATGGCAAAAAAGAAAAGTACAATTCAGCATTTCTTTCAACCTGGAGTACAAATTCTTGCAAGATAAAGTTCAGAGCTGGAAAACTGGAGAAGACTGTGGCTTGTCACAAATGCATTTCAGCAGGCACAGTGCCCTATTTCACATTTGTTTAAGTATACAATGTACATTGTTAGCTGTGGGTGGTGGTTTAGGAGCATTTGAAGAGGCTAAACTCATTCATGCATACATATCAAATGGAACAGCAACTAACTGCATGAGTCAAATGACAATGTGGGTTGGTAGCAGCCTCATTGACAGATATGCCACTGAGCATTCATACAGAAGTTTGGAAATGTGACCTATGATCAGATCAGAAAAACAAATTGATCTGTTGGAAGATCACTCTGATTCTGGGACATGTATATCAAGCCATTGGCATTGTATTGAAAAATTATATATGGCAACTTGGGGTGGATCTAGCCTGTATAGTGTATAGAAAACCTGCTTGTGTTAGTGTAGGGTGCCTTGATATCCATGGGGGCAGCCATGTGTCCATGAACAGACCTCATGGGTAAAGAGGCCATGGGCTACTTTGGTTAAATGGGTTTCGGAGTTCAGAAGTAGCTTTGCAACAATGGATCAGGATTACACCTTGTGATTGATCACCTTACCTGACTGTGGGAGCCAGTGGCATATGTTAACATGATGTTGGACTGTGAACTAGTTGCTGAATTGTTTGGATGGTTTTACTTTTGACTTGCAGAATTCATATTCTGATGTGAAGATAGGAGATCAATGCATTGTGAAAGAACTCAAAATTGTGTCAAACCTTGAAGATGCTTGCCACTACCAAGCGCAGTACTATCAAAAGATCATATTGCTGTGATTGATAACTAGAGTAAAGCTATATGAAGTGCATAGATTTGTAGTGAATGATCAAGTCCATTCAAATGCATATTTGCTCTCCATGAAATCATTGAAGAAGAAACTTAGGTATTCCATTTGTGTGTAAACAATGCAGAAACTAACCAATTGCATTGAGCTTGAATTCATAACTACATCTCCTATTACTCCAATAGATCTTCAAGGATTGCAGGTAACATGTGACAACTGCCACATTTCAGTTCTCCACAAAGTACCATAACCAACAGAATCTTCTACAAATGAATTTGAAGTTTTTTTTTTTCCTTCACAACAAATGAACACCAAGTTCAAACACACCTTTCTCATGAATTTTCCCAACATTAAAAGACTTTGCTGTGCCTTTTAACAGCCTGAGAAACTCTGCAAAATTGTTGGGTCAAAACCATTTTGCTGAGCCAAACCAGCATGTTTTGGCTTTTCTGTATCCAATTTCTATTTGCAGGGCCACATATGGAGTATTGCTGGAGATGCTCTAATGATGTGCAGATGATGCATTCAGATGATCTTTTGCAATTTGTGAGTGAATTATTAGAGCAAGAACATCAAAGGAGGTTAAAGTAGCCAAAATCCATATGATTTGTTTCATCCAAGATAAAATCTGAAATGGCTTCACCTGCTAATCTCAATGGCTCAAAAGTAAACTAAGCAATTGTTAATGAAATCATCATATGTAAATTAGGAAACAAACCCTAAACCATCTGTATGGAAATCCAAAAGTCAAAATTATAATGCCACATGTAAATTATTGTAAATCAAAACTCAATGGGAGAATCCTCCTTTGGAAGTGTTAAATCTCTCTTACTTCTCCTCAAATCTGCATATTTCTATGATATGATCAATATAGCACAGTTTTGAAGTTAATTTGAGCATTCTGAAAATTGGCACTCTAAAAATGCAATGTCAAATCTGCAGCTTCATGAAAAGAAGAAGCAGATTATTGATGTCATTTTGAGCACTTACGAAACTGGCACTCTGAAAATATGTGAAATCTTGCAGCTTCATGAAAACCACAAACAATTACACCACAGAGGTTACCAGAAAAATGTATGATTGGAAAAAAAAAAAACTTTTTTTTGGGTGGCTGAAAGTCATTCAAATCCGGTTGTAAAATTTCTCACAAAGAATATTCTGCATACTAGCTAGCTGGTTAGATCCAGCTGCAGCAACAGAAGAAGCCCAGGATCTTCGTTTGCATCATGGATTCGTTCGCAGCAGGATCGACCGGTTGCTTTTGCATTCTAAGCTGCAAACTAGGATGGCACGGAGCGGGTGGTCTGCAAATCACCACAGCGTCCATGAGCAGCAGCTCGACGTCGATCCGCGACTAACATCCAGTAGATCAGAGAATGACAGAACACTACTAGTTCTAGATTTTGCGAGAAGTAATGGTGATCAATATATGCAGAGCTTCGCGCTCGCCATAATTTCATGGATGCTCGATGATCATCGATCGAGTGAGATTCGGTTCTATTGGGTTGATTTCTTAGATTCTACGAGGAATTTAAGTAGTTGGGGTCGTGGAATAACTAGGACCTAGCAGCAGCTGGTGGAATATGCAGAAATTATTTTCTAGGTTGCAGCTGAATCGGCTGTTTCAGCATGCGGAACATGTAGTAGGTGTGACGATCTTCGTAAGATTCCATGAATTAATCGCGAGCGGTTGAACCATGCATGAGCTGATCGATGATCAGCAGCCGCTGCTGCAGTGATCAGAACTGAGAGCCTTCGAATGTTTCACCGAAATACCAGTTGGACGGAGCGACGTTTGTGGATGCGACTTGTCTGCCATCGCTTGTGGTGACGAGGAAGGACAAGCTCTGTCCTACCAAGTTAGCGCCCGCTTGCCAGTTCTGTCCCCAATTACGGTTCATTTGAATCCACGGACCTGTACCACCCTTGATCGACAGCGCGGTCACGTCTCCAGCGCCACCCACGTTGGTCACCAATACCAGATCGAACCAGGGGTTTCCGTTGATGGTAAAACGAATCCCTCCGGTCTTGACGCATGGAACCCTGTACAAGGTCACATCTCGTAATCTGAGTTTCCGGTGGTCTCCACACCAAACACGTAGTAAATGTATGAGGAGTGAATCAACACCAAGCTAGTAATTATCAAGGTATCTTGGTGGTTCAGTGCTCTAGATTTTTCTTCTTTACCATCTCAATTGTTCTTGCTGATGCTAATGCGAGCATGCCAGGTTCTCAACACATCTTCATAAGAAATGCTGTCAAATGACTAGTGAAGGAATGACTCTAGATAACTTTCTCTCTTTTAGCAATTTGACGATTCGTGGGAATGACCACAAAATGCTTGCAATGCAAAAAATTACAACACAAGAACTTCGACGACCCCCTGGTGAGATCCCACATGGCCATTCTATAATTCGGCCACTTGGCTGCTACGACAAGATCAAAGACGTCGGACAGTAGTGTGCTAAGAACCGCTGAGCGTCATACCTTCTATAGTTGACAGGAACAATGCCGCCGACGTACTGCGCAAACTGGAGGAACGCAGGCATGGCCATGTCGAAATGCGGTAAGGGGACATTGCACCATCCTCCGTTGTTGTTGGCTTGCGCAGGGTTAGGTGGACAGAAGTTTGTAGCAGTCACTACAACTGAGTTACTCCCAGTGCACCACTTGCTCCCGTAGCATTGGATCTCGAAGCAGGCTCCGCACGACACTCCATTGTTGAAAAGGACCGTGCTCAAGGCCGCTGTGTTGGTGCCATATCCTTGAGTATACAGATCCCCGTATCCACACGCACCACCTAGACATTGCAGAAAGACAAGATCATCAAATCAGTGTATAAAGTCGAGTATAGACTCGTGTCCCGGAGAACGACGATGCTAGTGTGCCAGCAAGCGTGACAGATCGGGATTCAAACGCATCACTGATTTGAGCAGATGATCAATCCATTCGAAATTCATGCAGCACGGTCTGACCAAGGACTGAGTGTGAACTTGGACCGAAAACAAAAGGTCTGCATGTAGCCGAAGAGCATACCCATCGTCCCCGAGGCATCACTGCCGCCATAGAATGTAGCGTGCGCTTGCTGCCAGGCGCCCGTGTCCAATTGCGCACTGGCTGCTTGCAACAAGGCTAGTGTTACAAGCGCCCAAACCGCTGCTGTCCTGCATGCGATCAACCTCGCCATTTCCTGCATAACGAGAACCTCGAAACATTCATGATCCCGTATTCAACCAAAAGACGACTAGTAATTTAGGCGGTGCTCTAAAACCGATGATCGATCTCTTCTCTAACGCGACCGCTAGACGTAACAAGAGCATTCTAGTACGTCAATGCGGCCCTCGAACTACAGCTAACAGTTAGAACTTGCCTGCCAGAGAGTGATCAATGCGCACAGCGGCTAATAAGAACGTCGTCGTCTTCCCTGCAGTTGTCTCGATATTGCGACGGCCTGCTGCTTCCAGGAGCAAAAGCTGATAGCTTTATGTTGCTAGTTCAAGACTCCTGATGCTGTGGATCTATAAATCAAATCCCAAGGCCTCATGCCTTGCTAATTGGGTGCACGAGACTACAGTTGCAAGTAGATAGCGCTGCGCGCAAGTGTGTCAGAAGCGTCAGCACTGATGACGGAGGAGATGCGGAGAACAATAAGGCCGGGAATTATTATATCGGAGCTGGCTGGGGGGAAAATTTTCCCGAACTTGTCCAGGGACAAAGGACACCTTTTCCGGGGAGGAGCGGTGGGTAGCTGCAGTAATAAGTACTTCTCTAGCCTCTACGCTTACGAGACGCTAAATCTCTGCGCTCCGGCTCCCATTCTCCAGATTAGTAGGTACCTGGCTACTTCTTTACTATTTTCCAAAGATCGACGTCTTCTGGAATTTTTTTTGCTGGCCGTTCCAGATGCAGTGACCAGTACTGCCTTTCTCTTTCCAGAATTTTGCAGCTCCCATTTCTTTTATTCTTATGGGTTACAATGATCAGTCAAGTAATGTCTTACAACCGCCATGAATAGATCGCGGGTAAATCAGTCAAGTGTCAAAGCTTCAGAAAGGTCTCTCATTTGTAAATTCAAATGCACAAGAAGGGTGAGCAAGATTTCGTCAAGTCGCGGATTATTTGTTGTGTTTGGTGTATTTGTGATGATCATCTCATAAATTTCCTGCAGAATTGATCAAGTTCTATCTTTTTTTCTGCAATTTCTTTTCTCCTTTTTTGGGACACAAAGCACAAGTCCATTGCAAAGACTAGAAAAAGGTAGATTAACTATTTTGGGTGCTGCCTCAGGGAGGAGAAGTGAAGGTGTTCCTGGCGGACTTGACTTGAATTTCGGCCGTGGTATAAGGATGGATAGATAGCCTGAAGCCGGTAAAGCAACCACAAGAAAAAGTTTAATTTGTCGCGAATCTCCACGTGGATCAACAGTGTCTGACAGCCATTGACCTTTGAGTTTCCGAACCCGCTTTTTGGTGCGCAACAAAATATTACTAATTTCGGGTTTGGGGAAGTCTAAATACAAATCAAGTTTACTCCAAATAGTCAACAAGCAACCGCTGCCTAATTCCTGTACTTACAAGACCTTTGATCCCTATCTATATATCCGCAACTCATGAGCTCAGGCGCACATGCACTAGATCTGCAGCTAGCATCAGAAAATAACCAAAGTCTTCTCCTGAATTAATCCCCTTGATGCATATATGTTCCACAATCTACTACTTTCTTCCGAATATATAGTAAATCACTAGCATCGTCTAGATTACACTACAAGAATATTTTTGATATTTTCTGTACGGAAACGAGTGAAAAACATGTGAGGAACTAAGGTTGAATTAACAAAACATAGGGAGAGCTCTCCAAGGGAATCACGTGGCAACAATATTTCATGTTTTATTCTAATTTTTCCCATTGTGAACAGAGGGATCATTCATTGTATCTTCCCACGATTGTCAAACAAACCATTTCATGTTTGCATATAGGGGAAACTCAAGTTCTTCTTGATGATCATGAAGGGATTTCTTAAAGAGTTTCGTGTGAGGTCCATCATATTGAACAATTTCCTCCTGACTATATATTATGTAACGTCATCGACAAACAAAGTCGATTTGGTCCGCGACTGAAATTAATCATGAAATAACTGGCCAGCAACTTGATCTCGTCATTCAAAATTTCAAAGACTAGATTTTGATCTAAGGTGTATACGATCAGCTACTTAAGTCAATCAATGATTCCCATTTCATTCGCGAACACTCGGATCAAGAAGAAGACGCAAACAGAGCAGGGCCGACGTAGGAGTCGGGAGGCGCCGTCGTAGTCGTAAAAGGAGTGTATATATATATAGCGGTGGCGTCGTGGGTGACGATCGATCCGCCCACCGCTTCTCCCGGTCGCCAATCGCCCTTGAACGCTGCAGCCAAGGTGCTGACCCGGCAGTTTCGCCGGGTACCCGATGCCGCCAAGCCCATGTTCTAATTTCGAAGTTCAAATCTCCCAGAATCGTCTTTACTTAGAAAGGCTAGAAATTTTTTAACCTTGCCTGTATACAAAAAGGATTATAGGCCAGTTTTAGTGTACTAATACGTATTGAAGGTGTTCAATAGGCTTGTGTGTAGGTGGTGAGGAAACTTGTTATGGCCAATGAAATTGTCGATTTGGTGGTCTCTCAATTTCTTTTTGTCACTTGTTTTGAATGAACTAATAGTTAGATGTGTAATAGGGTTTGTTAGGTTTGTGAGAATTTTAGAGGACCATTGAAAATGGTAGAAAAGGGATCATTATTTTCAATGTTCAGCACAATAAGGATGTGTGTAGGTCTCAAGCTTTCTTTTTTTCAAGCCAATGGGATTTTTGGCTTTGGTGGTCTAAATCTGTTTTCTGAATTATCTGGAGTGGACATTCTTGCACATTACTTGTGCACTTTGTTTCTTCACCACTTCGATCAAGTGGGCATTTATTTCCTCAGATTACAACCAAGTAGATAATCATGTTTTGTGTTGGAAAATTGCCCATTCTATCTCCTAGTGAGTCACAAGGCAAAGCCATGTGGTAATCAGTTCTACCATTTAAGATTGTCTCAAGCAAAGAACATAATACATCCCCTATTAAAGTTTGCAGGCCTGCTGTAAAATAAAAAAGGCTTGCAATGCTTTGCAGAGTTTTTTCCATAAGTTTTGATTAAAATTTTGAAAAATCTATATCAAATTTTAAAATCAAATAAATTTTTTTCAAGTACCAAGTTTAGCTAGTGATTCTAGGGAGGTCATTTCTCCTATATTTTAGAAACATTTAAGATTTTTTTTTAATTGGTACATGTATTCCTAATTATCATAGCCCATTGAGTAATCACATTCCTAAACTTTGAAAACTCATAATTAAATAATATCTACTCAATTAATTACATAGTAAAATCTCAAAATATAATACTTTCAAAGAGGCCTAAGAAAATTATTTCCTAAAAAAAACCCCAAAACATGTTTCAAACTTGTGTTCTTGACAAAAAAGTTCAAGGAAACATTATTACATTCTTAAAATTAAATACAATGATTAGGAACATCAAAATGTAAAATATTTCTTATATTCCTCCAAAGTTGAACAAGTCTAGTAAAATGAAGTGGACATGCCCGGGGGGTATACTTTTTTTAAAATTTACAAAACATATAAATAAAAATATAAGGTGCCATATATTGGTTGTTGGGTAAAAAAATAATTTAATTAGTTTTTAAATATGGGTATGTAACATATTTTTTAAACCAATGTATAATTAATATAAGGTAATATGCATTAATCCCAAAAACTATTATGATTAATATAGGGTGGTTTAAATATGTGTATATTAGAAAATTAGATAATAATAGGGCAAGGAAAAATAAGTTGAAAATTACCTAACATCCCCCAGACAATACCTTGCTCGATGCACGAGGGTTAAAACCACATTTTCAAAATCTATAATTTTTAGGGTCAAAAGCACATTTGAACTAGATGTGCTCAAATCAATTATAAAAATAATTTTCATTAGTTCAAGTTCTTCCACCCTTCTAATCATCAATGTTAAAATCCTTTCCAATTTTCAAAGGTAATGTTGTGCATTGGGTAGAAAAATAAAACATTTGAAAAAAATAAAACATATCCACTCTTGAGGTTTGAGTGCTTTGAATAGGTAAAAACATTTTTAATTTGTGTCAAACTTTGAGCATGTAAACTTTGCAATTAATGAAAAATATTCCAAAAGTTTTTATGACAATCCAAACTATTGTGCTTCCCTTGTGATCTTTCAAATATGCAAAAATGCAATGTTAAGGAATGTCCATTCACTTGGGTGACTCCTTTAACTATGTTTTTACCTCGATATACATACTCAAAACAAAGATGTATCAAGGAGAATAGTCAACAATGGTACTAAGCCGATGGTAGGCATAAATCAAATAGATTGAAATAATTGGAATAGGAAAGATGGCAAAGCCAAAACCAATTTATTCTATACAATTAAAAGATTCACAACTCCAAATGAATAAATGATTTGAAAACATCCAAAGAAATGTGTTATGGTTTTTATAATATGTTTGAAACCAAGCAATCATGTGTTAAAAAAAGAAGTTATACAACATGAAAATGCCTAAAGAGGATTCAATTATGGGGCATGTAAATAATTTCAAATAAATATTTGAACAATTAACTACCATAGGAATATTAGCATTATCAAATGATGAAAATGCAACAACACTATTAAGCACAATGGTTACTTAAACCATATATGAAAGATTTGTAATGTCATTAATCAAACAAAATACATTCATTTTATAAACAATTGGTGGATTACTTGTACAAGGAATGAAAAGAAAATATTTGGGAAATAAACATGGAATATGAAACCCCATAGTTTTGTTCATTTTTTAAAGGCCTAAAGTTTGGTTCACCATTCTATTAAAAAGAAAGGAAATCATTCACAAGATAGTCTTTAGAGACTTCCAATCATCTAAAGAAAGGGGGAAAAAAAATTTGCAAGAAATGTAGTTAAACCATATATATAATAGATTGTCAAAAAAAAAATTATTTTTCAAGAAGCAAATCAAGTTAATAGTTTTAGGAACACTAAATTATTTATATAATTGCATTTTGAACCCAAGATACATTCAATAATGTCTAGTACCTTTATTCAAGCACAACGTAGCATATGACCAAATATAATCAAAATTCATCACATACTCTACAAAGTGTTTTTTTGGAGGACTAGGTGACACTAATCATGAAATTCAAAGACAAGAGCCATAGTTACTATTGAACTTGATGATGGTAATCCAAAGAAACATGTTGAGAATGTTTTTCACAACCTTGGTCTAATTAGAAGAATTTAATGTTAGTAAGTCAAAATTAGGCTAGGATGTATGTTACAAGTTTGAAATTAATTATGAATCATGTCCCATTAAAAATACAAAGTAATTTGGTTCTAATCAATGGCAAAAAGTTACCAACACAAATTAGCAAATTCTAAAAACCAACTATGAGATTTAATGCATGGTCTAAATCTATTTAAAGTCACTCCATTTGAGATGAATATAAACATTGTACTATTTGATTAAAAGTAAAACAACCAAGAAATAAGTTTCCAACTAAATGGGGGAAAATAGCAAATCAATTACTTGAATCCTCATGCATTCGAATTTATGTGGTATGTTGCAAACAATTTTTTTGGGAGGATCATGCTATTTTGTGATGTATTTATAAATTATCACACAATATGGACATTCTAATGAATTTTATGAAACAAAGTTGTGTAAGTGTGTAGACAAGATAAAGTATATAAAACTTGAATTCTTGTCCAAGGTTAAAATAGGGTGAAAGTGGATTTAAAATAACAAATCTCATCATAAAATTGTTGTACAATGTTCAATGTTTTTTATTTAACTATGATAAAAAAATATGATAATTTTAATTAAGTAATAGGCATTTTTTTCAAATTTTACATTGGAAAATTAAGTTTTTAGAAGGTTTTTCTAAATTCAAATAGTTGTTGAATTTTCTTTGTTGTCGCTTTTATTTAAAATATGTGTTGATTATGTTTTAACAAGAATTTTTTTTTTAAATTTAAAGATTTATTTTAACATACTTGATGATCTTTGTAATATTTTAACTTTTAGTGCATACGTATTTCAATAGTATTTGTTACCTATTTATAATATACTAATTTTTTTAGTTACATAAATTTCAATGTATAAAATGTATGATAAACTCAATGGAGTGCAAAATGAAACTTTCATAATGAAATTAAAGTAAATTTGAATCCTTTTTTTGTGTTTAATATGTTGAAAAATATCTCATTTTCTAACTCAATTTTGAATAGTGAACTTGTTTTTGGATATTTTACCATGTTCTCACACAAAAACATAATTAAAGGAGTCATTCAAAGGGGTGGACATTACTTTAAAACTATATTACCTTTGTATCTTAGGTGCAATCACAATCAAATGAGCCAATGGTGATGGACTCAAAGATTGCAATCCTTTTTGTGGTCACTTTCACTTTCTCATAAAAAGGACTTTAAGGATGAAATCTTTTGTAATATATTACTAAAAATAAATATAATTTTTTTAATACATCAATTTTTTTATATTAACTTTGTTGAATAACTAAGAATTTTCTTAAAATTCTACAGATTCTACCAAATTCTACAAACTTTCGTTTTGAAAATTTATCTTAATTTCAAATTGTATGAAAATATGCTAATTATTTAATGCTTTATTTTATTGTTTCATAAACTACAACTTTGTTTTAGATATCATGTATATTACACCTAATTTACATGTGGTAAAAGACTCTTGAAATTTTTTAATTATGTTCAATAGATTTTCAATTTTTTAAAATTTCAAATTTCACAACTCTCAAATTATGAATGCTTTATGAGTGTGGATAATCAATTAACATGATTTCAATTTTTTTCTCATCAAGATTCATTTATAAAAAGAGTCTTTAGCTTAGTAATTTACAAAATTGACTATTTTTTACGCAACTATTGTTCAAGTTCAAAAGTCCTTTACTAAAACCAAAACCCAAAATTTATTTTTTTGAATTTTTATTTTGAATACTTCAACAATCATATTAGTCATTTAGCACAACATTACACAATTAACATGGCATTTAAATGGCACCACAAAAATATATCTAACAACATTACAATTTTTATTGAGTTTTGGTAATCATTCGACATACATTTTGGCTCATTTGATTGTGATTACACCCTTTGAAATAACACAATGGAAACAAATTGATTTTTTCTTTTTTGGGGGGAATTGGTTCCATTACTTATGAATTTTAAATTATAAAAATTACATATAAATTTATTTATTTTGAAAACTTGTCTTTCTGTAACATTTAAAGAAGTCAAGACATTTGATTTTTTTTGTTTTAAACATCATATCATATTATTAAATGTGCACCATTCATTCCCAAAATTGAAAAAACATATTATATTCATTTTGATGAATTAAAAAACTAAAGGAGTTGACATTGGTAAAATATATATTTAATACAAATATTATATTTGGTTCAAATGTGCTTTTGACTTCAAAATTACAAAAATTGATTATGTGTCTTTAACAAAAGCTCATTTTCATATGGTGGAAAACATCATATTAATTTTATAAAGCATATGATATCAAATAATTTTGCCATTGATTTCCAACATGTTTTAAATAAAGCATAAAATTTTAGGTTCATTTCTCAATGTTTCTATACTTGAAAAAGTTTTATGTAGTGAATTTCTTCCAAATCATGTAAAAGTAAATTTAACATACAACCTTGGGATGTGTACTTTGTGTTGGATTCATTTGTTACATGTAAGGAAAAAATATTTTGCATGCACATTCAATTCATGTACTTGAAATTCATTGATGAATATAAACAAACAACATTGTGAAAAGTTGGATTAAAAACTCATTTATCCGTTGGATGTGATGAAGCTTAATTTTTGGAAATCATTTTTTTCTTGGGCATCTCTAGCCCCTTTAATTGTGTTTGCCCTCAAAAGAGTGAAATGTCATAGAAACATCAAACATATAAAGAAACAATTTGAAATCTCAACATTACATAAATTGAAATCTCTTAAAAGAAATAATGGTGGAAATTTTATGTCTAAACAATTTAATTAGTTTTGCATAGAATATGGCATTATAGGACAACTCACAGTTCCTTAAAATCCACAACTTAATGGTGTTACCAAGATGAAGAATCATATTATAATTGAGATTGCAAGGAGCATGATTTTCAATGTTGGGCTTATGCATATAATGTTTTGGGAAGAATCCATGTAGCCATTGCCACATGTTTAAACATTATGCTAAAAACACAATATTCATGATTAGGACATTTTGCAAAAATGTGTGTCATTTGGTTGTGCACAACCAACATCCCCAAGTCATCAAATTAGGACCACATGACTAAAATCATTCAACCCTAATCATCATTAGATTGCAATGTGAATAAAGCAATATGAAAATTTATCATATTGACCCCAATTGACCAAAATAGAATAAATAATTGAATGGAAGTTTAACTTTTTTAAATGAACAAAAAATAATTGGAAATTCCAATGCATTCAAATATGAAGTTTTTATATACATGTGAAGTTGATTTTCTAATGAAATCATGTGAAATCTTATGTATTTATATAAACCAAAATTATAGTGTATAATAATATTCAAATTTTCAAATATATATGTGTATATTAATAGTGTGATGGCAAATATTTGTCAGAAATTGAAAAGGTGGTCAAATGGTTATTAGTAATTCAATGTTTGTTTGTGGCCAAGGTGAAAGGTTCAATTTCTTTTGTAATGACACATTGACATAATCAAAATGAGTTAAGTAAATGTTTGGGATTTACATGACTATAGTCGACTTAAACCCATCACTTTGACCATATCATTGCATTGACATGGTTGACAACCTAACATGATTGCCAAAAAATGAAACTTTGAAAAGAAAATAACAATGAATGTGTTCACAAACTAAATCAAGACAAGCCCATTGCCAAACTCCTTAAATTTTTCAATATATATATTTTTGGGGTTTGCCATGCATTGATGTAATTGTAATTGTCATGGTAAAAGCCCAAGAGGAGACATTGAGTGTTAAAATTCTACACTACCTATGTCAAGCAGGATATTTTGGGGGCTATTATGTGAAAAAAAAAATTAAATCCCACCCCTTTATGCACATATTCAAATCATCTTAAATTTAATGATAACTTTGCATTTGCACCAAGTTTTGATACCTTATATTTATATAACTTCTCAATTTAAATAGTACTTGGAATGGACAAAAATGATGAAATGCAACTAAAACATGATAAGATCATGTGATAAGATTACTAATTTTTTCACATACCATATGTACTTAACATCTCTTTCAACTAAGTGATTGGGAGATAATAAAGCAAAATACCCATGTTTAAAATGTTTAATTTTTCAAAATGATTTAACTATCAATGGTGTGAAGGGATCCTTCCCTTCATATTCCTCCATATTTGCTTATTAATTCATTTATTAATGTCAATTCACTTATTAACCTATGAGTTCAACCTACTAACAACTAATACCTAAAATATTTAACACACACACATTTATATATATATAATACTAAGGATTAACACATGTTTTATATTGATTATATTTGGATTACATAATCAGCATAATCCTATTATAGAACTAATTAAATTATAAATTTTACCTAAGTACCAATATATGTGCATGGGCCGGGTATTAGATGTTTACCCGAGTTGGAACAAGGCTGGTTAAGAACCAACACTGGTTAAATGTTCAATCCAGGCATTTTCACACTGCAACTCACACACACACCGTGTGAACGGAGCTGCTGGCGTCCTTACGACGTACAACAATGATGAGCACAGTGGATGGCATGCAAAGTGTGTCGCCAGAGTTGTGAGAATTAGGGTTTTCACTTCGAAGCCCAGGTTGCTCGTGCGTGTGTGTGATCCATTGATTGCTGGTGGTCTCTTTGTGCGATCCATAGTCGGCAGCAGAATTTATTTATTTTTGTTATGGGGATTGCAGAAGTCTCTTGTTTTGCAAAGAAATCCCAATAGGCTTCGAAAAACTCTTCTGCACTTGGGCCACTTCTGTTCTGTTTCAGGGGAATGTTGGTAGAGGCAGAGGAGGAAACCCCCTCGGATGCATGAGGGGCGTGAAGACGAAGAAGGGGCCATTGCTATTTTGCTTGTGTGCAGTTGTTGATAATAGGTGTGGATCGGGAGGGCGTTTGGAAGCATCTGTCTGTGTTTGTTGAAATTAGGGTTTGGCTTTGGTTGCTTTGAGCCAAAGGTGTTGCTGTGTTCATGCAAGAGAATATGTTGCTTGCAATGGGCAAACCATCAAGCCAAGGTGCCGTGGAGAAGGAAACAAGTTAGTGAAAGAGCGAGATTGTGTGTGAATATGGCATTCATTACACAAGCTTTTCTTTAGATGCTAAAGTTTTTTTTTCCAAATTCTGACAGCCAATTCAGGAGCAAGAGAACAAGAGAGAAATGGCCTTGGCTGCTGCATTCAATTGGATGCCATGGTTAGCAATAGGCGATGTCGCAAATGTAGGGCAGTTGACAGGCCTAAATGCAGTGCAGTTGATTGGCATGATCATCAGAGCTGCCAATAATGCGCGCATGCACAAGAAGAACTGTCGCCAATTTGCACAACATCTGAAGCTCATTAGCAACTTGCTGGAGCAGCTCTCATTCTCAGAGCTCACAAAGCGTGAGGAGACAAGGGAGCCTCTAGCACTCTTTGAGGAGTCACTGCGCAAGGCAGTGGTACTTGTGGAGAGCTGTAGGGATAAGAGCTATCTATATTTGGTAGCCATGGGTTGGGTGTATGTGAACAAGTTCCGTGAGTATGAAGACGAGATTGACAAATACCTAAAACTCATTCCCCTCATCTCTCTTGTGGAGGATAGTCGGGTAAGCTTGAGTTCTTTTCTATACAACCCTTTATATCCTCTGCATTGTAACACATGTAGTGGGATTTATTTCCTAGGGTTTCTGTCTTTCCAAACATTGTTATTTGTACTTTGATTGTGTCACTCTCTCCATGTTGTCTTCATCACATAGTTGTGTAACCAATCATCTATCCTTTTCTCTTTGGTTTTTAGTATTATGAGAATTGACCTTTTGGTAAAGGATGGAGGTTGTCAGTTCTTTTCAAGTCTGACATTTCATGATCCTTTCATGATGTTTGTTTGACCTTGAAAAACAACACTGAGAAAGCAGTTCTGTTGTGCTGTACAGAAGAAACTAAAGGCAATTGAGAAAGACCGCAAGCCATACACTCTTGAAAATGATGAACTCAAAGTGCAAGAGTCGCTGCTGAAGCGGGACCTTTCTAGAAAGAATTCTAGCAGCCTTTCTCGGAAGGATTCTAGCAGACTATCACGCCAACTTTCAAAACGATACCCTGGTTTGCCTTTAACAGAGGCATTACGAACAGAGAATGAGATGTTACGAAAAGAGTTGCAAGTCATGAAGGTCAGTTTCTTTTTTGCACGTCAGCAATTGGCATGCAACTTATAAATTTGAGGGAAACTGAACGCTAAGAATGTCCATTGTCAGTTAGATGGGGTTCAAAAAATAGAACAAAACATTGGTGGTTATAGAAACCTTGTCTTGTCTTTGTGTCCACAGCGACAGTGCCATGTAAAAAAAGTAGTTTTCATGACTGTCTCTATCTGGTGCTCAAATGTGAACAGAAGATAGAACCAAACTATCTTATAGATTTTGTGAGTTTTCTTGTGCTTTGGAGGATCCAGTGTGTTGCTTGAGTAGTGGTGAAGCAACAACTAGAGCTTGAATTTGGTAAACCCAAGTTACATTCTCTTCCATACATTCTGTTGATTGCCAATTAAGATTGTTTCACTTGTTTCTTTTGGGTCATGAATTGCAGGCACGCATGGAGGTTCAGCATTGCACTGTGATTGAGCGTCTTATTGAGGTTACAGAGAATGAGAATCTTCCAACCTGATTCAACAAGATGCCCCAAGTTGACAATGCCGTTGTTCCAGCATGAAGGGAAGAAGCTCTGTTGCTGAAGCTCTCAATAATATGCCTTGAACTTACATACAAAATCATAATTGGCAAGGCACCATATTGTGAAACACTTGTAAATAAATGAAGTGGCAAACCATGATATATATTGCCACAGCTATCAATAAGCAGCAGCAGCAGTTACACTGACATGAAAACAAGCTTGTGTTTATTTTACACAAACACAATATTGTCTTCAGCAGTTACGTGAATAGTACCTAGCTGAGAATTTCCTAATGCAGAGCTCGTTGACCAAATTCACTTGATCTGGATTTTGAAAGTTGAGCTTTGTTGATACATGCCTTTAGTGAGCTGTATCAGATTTGGCAACCAATCATCAGCTGGAATTTGTGACTTTGGCAGGGGGTTGAGATTGTGAGAACTTCTGACAGATATTAATCCAGTTCTTGCTCACATTGTATGGTATAATTGTGGAATATGTTGCGCACTGCTGAATCATGCAAGTGAATATGTAGAAAGATACGGAAATTGGTCTCCAATAGGAAAAGTTGCAAAGACACACAATCTTGCAATTGTTACCAAGATTGTGTTGAAGCAAACATTTTGCTCATCTGAGTTTGTTTCCAACTTGCTCTTGAATCCTTCATGTGTCCTTAGACTTCAATGGGATTGTGGAAGTCTCTCGAGATCAAATCCAATCCAATCCAATTCAACCCAAAAGGGCTTTTTAGTTTGGATATCATTAGAGGAACATGCTTGAGGCCGCTTTTGATAATTTCCACAAAGAGATGAAAACACAGCTAGAGACGTTTTCAAATGTCATTGTCTTAGTCACATAGAATTTTTGAAACTGTGCAGAGATTTCTTGGGACACTCACTGCCTTCCATAAGAGACAGTTCATATTAAAAAATCACAAATGCTAGAACCCTTGTTTACCAAGGAAATCTTAAAATAATCATAAGAACAAGAGATAATTCTTCTCTCCAAAGTTTGGGTGCTTAAGCAAAAAGTTTAAAAAGACTACACAAAATCACAAATTTGTTAATTTTGATTGAAAGCGAGATTAGGAAATTGAGACCACAACATCTTTATTGCTAAGCATCACCGTGGACCAATTCAATTTGATCTGCTTTTCAATGTATTTCTGAGTTCCCGTTTAGGGGTCAAAAAAGGATTAATTACAAATGGTAACGTTTTATGGTCCAATGTACCTCCTTTTGGCTCACATTTGAGGTGGGTATGGTTCAAAGTCTATTAGACCATGAGCCCAAGAAGCTATTATTGGACTTGATTAACAGGAGGGCTACAAGGGTTATACAGTAAAAACAGAGAATTTGAAGGAAATTCTGAATCCTCTACATTGAAAAAAGGTGAAATAAGGTTCACAAATTCAGAAATGCCAAGTGAACGTGTTCCGACTTTGGTTCACCTTGTGAAAACTTTTGAACCCATAGCTTATGTCCCATATGTTGGTGTCAATGATTAGTGAAACCACAAAAGCTTAGTTGGATTCCTAAAATTACCATCACCATCCTCTCTTCAACAACCAAACCTAGCTCATATGCATAGTCAGATGGCCACCCATGTCTAATTCAAGGGAGAAAAAACCTGCAGATAAAAAGAGCATTCAATTCTCTTGTAGAAATACAGAAATTCAACAATGGTGGCACTTGGGCACACATACACACAATCTATCAATGAACATACTCCAAGAGCTTGTCAATAACACCTCATCACAATATACAGCTCAAACTTGCAAAACTCAAGGTCTTTCTTCTCTCAAGGGAAAGGAGGGGATGGGGGGGCATGCATAGCAAAAAAAAATTTACCCTGAGCCAATTGGCTATACAACAGATTAATGCATTTTCCAAACCAGGCAGAAAACACACACATACCTGGGGACAAAATTTAAATTTTTTTTCTGCTTAAGGCAAAAAATTATTTCACAAAAAGCTAAACAAATTGGACCCAAATTTGTTAGCTTCACAGGAAACTGAAACTGCTGGCTGTTGCTGATAGATATCCCTCTCTACCATATCCCTCTTACCCGTACTGCAACAGAAGAGAAAAAGTATACAGCAAATTTCAGTTTGATACAAAGCAATGCTCATTTCTGGAGGGGGCACTAAAAACTCTGCCCTTATTGATGATCTTCATGAGAATGCAGGAAAAAACAATCCGGACTTGGAACAAGGAAGCCCTCCTTTGGTGAAGCAACTTGCACAAAAATGTTGCAAAAAACAGAACCCACCATGGTTGTTGCCATCTTCACCCCCATTTGCAACCATGCCATTTGCATTAACCCAGTTGCAACTATGCCATTCGCAACTACTCCATTTGCAACAACCCCATTCGCAACTACTCCATTTGTAACAACCCCATTCGCAACTACTCCATTTGCAACAACCCCAATTCACCACTACTCCATTTGCAACTACACTGCCACTCATTACCTTTGAAAGCTGAAAATGGCAAAGCCCTGTTGCAACAAAAGCTGCATCTTCATCCTGTTCCTCCTCAGCTATGCCATTCACACCTTTGAAAGCTCAAAATGGGGAAGCTCTGTTGCTGCAACAAAAGCCTTCTTCAACTTCTTCCTCCTTGACTACACCATTCTTCCTCAACTACACCATTTGCACCTTTGAAGGCTGAAAATGGGAAAGCTCTGCTGCAGCAACAAAAAAGCCTTCTTTATCTTCTTCCTCCTCAACTACGCCATTCACACCTTCGAAAGCTGAAAATGTGAAAAGCTCTGTTGCTGCAAACAAAAGCTCCTTCATCCTCTCCCTCCTTAACCAACCCATTCGTACCATTGAAAGCTGAAAATGGGAAAAGCTCTGCTGCTGCATCAAAGGCCTTCCTCTTCATCTTCCTCAAGATTGGAAATTAACTATAGAGAGAGAAGTAGAGAAAAAGCAAAAGCAAGAAGAATCAGAGCTCCTCCCCTTGGTTCCAAATGTCCAAACTGATCAAGAATTCTGCAAATCTTACAATTGTGTTTGTGGGTGTTTTGTTTTAGTTGTGGATTGATCGAAAGACCTTCAAAGATGTTCTCCAAAGTGAGCCAAACTGGCAGACATCTGAGAAAGCTGAAAGAAAAAAACTCGCAAGAAAAAGGCTTCAGAAAAAGTTCTCTTCTTCTCCTTCAAGCAATCTGCTATTTGAGATGTCCATGAATTCGACTCTCTCATTCGAATTTCTCGAGAGTGGGTCGAGTGCGAGTGCTACCCGCCACAGGTGCTCTACTTTGTCCAACAGAAGATTCTTGCAATGTTTCACCAAGGTCAGAATTCCGATGCATTTGATCGAACCGTCGTTTCTCTCTGTACCTGTGAGCGAGGATGGCCAAGAGAGAAAGGAGTGCTAAACCTACAACACCCACCACAACGCCCACAGCAATCTTCCAAGCATTGGACTTGTGCTTTGGACCAGGCAAAGGAACTGTGGGCGATGGTGCAGGAGCTGGAGAAGTTGCTACAGCATGACCCACTAATGCAACAGCTCCCAGTTGCGTGAAGTTGCAGACATAAGGTCCATTCCCTGTGGCAACACTAGTCCCTGTGCTTGTAGCATTCCCTGTTGAGGAAGAGAACAACGTGCAGAGCGGCGATGTGCCTGAAACAAATGGCGACGCAACAGCAGCAAATGTAACTTTGAGCGGGCCACTGGCCGCTGTTGCATTGACGCCGTATTGGGTCGGGTTGACGGAAGTGATATTGCTTGCGTCGTAGACGGCAACGCTCACAACGGGGCTCAGAAAGTCGAGTCCTTGCGGCGGTTCGAAGAGCGCGGAGCTCAAGTTACTGCCGAAGTTCTGGTACACGATGATTAGCCTATGGACTCTAGCGAGAGTGTAAGTGCCGATGGGTATTTGGAATTCCTGCAGCGCCACTCCACGAGCCAACAACGAGTGCCGCACTAGACGCACAGCTTGCGCCGTCACGCCTGACAGAGTCGCCGGAACTGTCACGTTGTGGGGTATGTACTCTTCTAAGTTCTGTGTCGCAATCGCACTGAACGCTGCCTGCTGTAGGATTTGATCCACCGATACAATAGTAAATCCAGTACTATTTGCTGCAGTCGCCGACTCCACCAAGAATCTACTACCAAGGCTTCCATTGATCGCATCCACTTCGACTGACATCACATCGGAAACGAGAAGCAACAAAAGGATAAGAGCAGCTGCAGGAAGAAGAATCCACGACCTGAGTTCTCCAGCTGCTTCTTGCCTGCATGATCCCTGCCTCCATTGTCGATGACCATCCCTGCAGCTTATACTCTTGTACTGAAGCTCGACGTCATTGGACATTAGATATGTTGATCTACAAGAGTTAGAGAAAGCAGCTGCAGCTGGTTGCCGTGAGCAAGACATGAAGACTTCTTCAGAATACGGGTGCAACTGTAGTGCTTGTACTGCAGCAGCCCGCGAAAAACCATAACTAGTACTACTAGTGCTTCTTCTACTATCACTGCAAGCTTCTGAAGCGTCGACCCGCGTCATGACCTCTTCGCAAGACGTCTAGTCTTCTGCTTCTTCCCCCACTTCATTTCCAACTGTTGCCTTAATCTCCGCCTGTTTCTCGCGGCCGGTCGAGTTCCCAAAACCTAAGACGTCTACCCGCGACACACATATGTGGTTGGTTTCCGCCGGGATAATATAATTTTTTGCACCGCTCGCGGCACTGAAAGAAAACTCCCAAAACTATGTTGCAATTATGCTTCAAAACTGAGATGCGATGGACTCTTCTACTCCTGGTCGAAATAACAAAGAGCAACCCATGATGCTTGAGTATCACAGCTTACCTACAACAAGTCTTCCCAAAGATGCCCGAAAGCTGCTGTCAGATCTCTAGCTGTACTTCTGCAGCAGCTCTGCTCTCCTCACCTCAGTGCTGCTCCAAGAATCCAATGATGCACAAAATGTGGGTCAGCCAGCTGACAACTAGATGTAGGCGAAGTGATCGGGGACGTTCATGAATCCCGGATGACCTCGAAAGCTTTCAGATGCCGCCGAATAGAACTAGAGACTTGAACAATATAATGTAGTTGGAGACTGCAGCAGCAGAAGCTTGCAGGCGAAGAAGAGCCGCCGAAAAGGAAACCCCAAGTACAGATCTAGCTAGAGCTGAGCTCGGATTAATCTAGGTTTCTGCAACTGCTGCGACGAACACGGAAGATCTCGAAGCTTAGCAGGTTTATGCAAAGGTCGTGGATCACTCTCAAACTAAGCTTCTCGATAGAAGCTAGCTAGATACGGAGATCAGGATCGTGCTGCACACCCAAGCCGCGACCTTGACTGCAACTTCTGACAAAGACTGTCGCTTAGTCGATCACAACAACAACAACACTAGGGCTCGAAAACAGAGAAAGCTGGGGGCTTAAGAAGAAACTTGTACAATGCAGCTAGCTCAGTGCACAAGACGACGTTTCTCGACAGCTCAGGATTTCAGAAGCAGGTCAGGAAAGAAAGAAAAGGAGCTAACTACACAACAACAGAAGAAACCTCAGATCATAGCTTGATGCAACAACCAGCTGACTTTCGAGATTGTGTTCACAAAAGTCGGCTAGACTTTCGCAGAAACGATAGAAAAGAGGACACAACAAAACAACAGCGCTTGCAAGATGCAGCTAGATGCTGTCACTCAACGAAACCCGCAAAAACAAAAACATCACAAAACCCAAACCACAAAATGAGTCTGCAAGGAAAAAACAACGACAACAATAACAACAAAACTGCAACGTTGGGGGCACAGTTCCCCACACAGTATTGACTGACAGAAGAAAGAAAGAGGCTCAGAAAGAGACTCTTTCTATCTCTTGCGTATGTGTGTGTGTGTGTGTGTGTGTGTCTCTCTCTCTCTCTCTCTTAGAGACTCTCTCTCTCTCTCTCCCTGTGTGTTTTTGCTGTCTGTTGCTCTCTCTCCGTGTCTCTCTTTCGTGCGAACATGTGCACAGCAGACGATGTGCAGTGCAGCAGCACAACAGCAACACCAAAGATGCCTGACTGCAATGCAATGCAATGCGCATTTCAGGTCCTCAAACCCAACTTCTCAACACCTCGTTTCAGCAGGACCTCTTTCTCTCTCTCTCTCTCTCTCTCTCTCTTTTCAGGCCCTGATTTCAGGGCATCCTATTTCGGGACCTCGTTTTAGGACATCTTTTTACGGACCTCATTATTTCAGTACCTCGCTTCAGGACTCCTTCTCTTCCGGACCTCGTTTTTAGGAACTCTTTTACGGACCTCGCCTCAGGTCCCCCGTTTCAGGACCACTACTCTTTCCCTGACCTCGTTTTTAGTCAGCCATCTATTTTCTGGACCTCGTTTTAGGACATCTTTTTCGGACCTCATTATTTCAGCACCTTGCTTCAGGTTTACTTCTCTTCCGGACCTCGTTTTTAGGCACTCATCGTTTTACGGACCTCGGCTCAGGTCCCCGTTTCAGTACTCCTTCTCTTCCAGACCTCGTTTTAGGAACTCTTTTACGGACCTCGGTTCAGGTCCTCGTGTCATGACTAAAACTCCTTCCCGGGGCCTCGTTTTAGGACCTCTTGTACGGACCTCGTTTCAGGACAGGACCTCAGCAGCTCAGGCCTTTCCTCTTCTCTCCTTCTTTTCTTTAACTAGCCTAGTCGTCTTCTTCTTCTTCTTCTTCAGGACGTGGATTAGATTAGAGGCTTCTTGATTAGACTTTTTTAAACCTGAAATTAAAGCCTCATTCCGGGCGGTAATCGAGATCCTGAAAATATAACCGTTGCGTGACGAACCCTAATCCAGGTGTTGTTTGACATCCTCAAAACGACAATGACACAACAACACTTCCAAAGGGGCAGGTCAAATCGCCAGTCAGTCGTAATAAGTGGATCTCTCTGTTCAAATTTGGATGGCATTTAATATGGGATGTTTTGAAATATACTCCATCCATCCATGAGTACATGCAAATCATCCATTTCCCCACCAATCTCCCCCATTTTCATCCGTTTTTCTTTCTAAAAACCAAATGTAAGTTTTTTCTTAAAAACCTATCGGCTGATAATTTCCATTTCCCTAAGTATATTCTATTAGGTGGCCAAATCAGAGAAGCCCACGTGGCAAAAGATGGCCAATGGGGTGGAGACAAGTCCATACCTTCTATTTTTGGGTCATTTCAGGGCACAATTTTTTTTTGTGTGTGGAAAAACTACCCTAAATTTAACTGGTTAAGTTTATTTAACCAATGTCTCTTTTAAAGAATCTGTAAATTAGTAAACAATAATACTAATTATTCTTTAAATTAGTTAACAATAATACTAATTATTCTTTAAATTAGTTAACAATAATACTAATTATTCTTTAAATTAGTTAACAATAATACTAATTATTATTTAAATTAGTTAACAATAATACTAATTATTATTACCACCACTACTACTTCTTCTCCGAACGTCCACCTGAATGGTGAGGCCAATGGACAGTAAATTTTTCATCCATTGGAGATCTTGCAAAATTGGGGATGATAGACTTCATATAAAAGGAAGTTAAAAAGAAATGAAAAAGTCCCACATTCTAAACCCTTCCCATCTTTTTTCTTTTATGTTAAAATGTAAAAGGTAAATCTTGTTATTTCTTTAGTGCAAAACCCCCCCCCCCAGCCCCCCCACTACAACCAACAAAATAATCAATCAAACACACACACACCTAGCAAAAAACACTCACCACAAAC
>Ga0116227_10002689_pt1 | contig 40110 bp, 34 predicted proteins | sample S1TSphgellanicum_FD_89693 | JGI IMG/M metagenome (GOLD analysis project Ga0116227, IMG submission 89693) | Host-associated microbial communities from peat moss isolated from Minnesota, USA - S1T2_Fb - Sphagnum magellanicum MG | ecosystem: Host-associated > Plants > Peat moss > Unclassified...
TTCTTCATATAAAAAAAAAAGAATATTAAAAAAATAACAGAAATACATCTCCCCCAGCTTTAAAAAAAAAAAGTTGATGAACACCCCCCCCCCCCCCCCCACTTTTTTTTTGCTAGGAGGGATTTATGTATCAAAAAAGGTCGTTTGTTTTTTTTGTTTGTCCCATTGAAATTTCTCAAACCATGTCGTCTCTTGTCACACTTTTGGTACCAAAGTGAAAACTTTTTAAAGTTTACCACTTAGGACAAAAAAACTCGAATTTTTAATGAAATATTTTCCCCCCCTATATTTTGATCCCCATGAATACGAATGAATAAAGAATTATTATATATTCTACAACACAATATCTTAGACCATCACAATTTTAGATTCCATCAATATTATCAATTTTGTGTCTTGGGTATGAAAAAATAAAATAGTAATAAAAAATGACATTGTGACAAAATTTTGATACACCTTAAATAATTTGGACCCACCATTAGAAATCTTTTAATGAGTAGGGGTACACTAAGTTGGTTTCACAATGGTGAAGAAGCTATTGAATATTGGACAATGTTTTCTTTTAAAATTTATTTAAATTAAAATTAAAAATCACATGGGAATTTAGGTGTGTTCTTGGTATTTTTGGAAAATGCTCCATGAATAAGATTTGATGAAGGTGATTTGGAGATTTTTAAACCTAAGGTGTGAGAGATATTGAATTTGAGTAGTTTTTGACATTGAAAATTCAATAAAATTACAAAAAAACGTTAATTTTTTTTGTGGGATAACTAGTCCACCCTTGGAACATTTATATAATCATGTTCACACTTGGGCAAATGGCATAAGTCACATTAGTATTCATGAATATAAAATGCCTTCCAAATATGCTAAGAATTTTCTCCAAGTGTTTTTATGTGTATGGTAAAAGCCCAAAGGTCAGTGGATTAATAAAATAAAGAGTCTTGGACAAAATGATAGCTCAATCAAACTTCACATTTTGGGAATGTTCCCCACCATTGGGCTTCACTCACCCTAAGACACAAGGTGATCCTTATTATGAGCCTAAACATATGTAGATCATGAGGTGGTAGGAGTAGGAAGGTTTTTACACCTGCAAGAGGGAGGGACCTTACCCCTAAAGTAGGAGCAAGATTTGCCCCCCTTCTAAAGAATAGGTGAATAATCTTTCCTATTTTAAAGGAGGGAGATTCATGAATATAATCTGCCTTCCAAATATACTAGGAGTTTTTTCCAAATGCTTAATGCATTTCAAAGATAGCTTTGGAAATTTGCAACCATGAATACAAGAAGCTTTTTAGTGGAGAAAACGGTGTTTTAGTACCAACAGAAAGCAATATTTTCCAAAAGGAATCCTTGGAAGAACCTAGTTTGGCCCCAAGTACTTTCTACAATGGAAAAGCAATCAGGGGGTATGGTGTCACATATGATGACAAGTTTAGCCAACACATGTTCCATATGGTGATACTCCTAAAAGCCCATTTTCAAAAGTAGATTGTGGTACTAGTAGGTGGAGCCATGGCCATAGGACCACCACATTCTTGTTGGGAAAAGATTATTTTGTGACAATGCTTTGCTAGATTGCCATCTATCATAACACATTTGGAAATATTCTTATCCATGACAATTACTACCTTACAATGAACAATCATTGAATGCAAAAAAAATGTTTTGCTATTTCATTCTTTGAGTGACAAGTTACAACCACATTTGTTTCAAACAAAAGCCCTTTTGGGTCATGATTTTTTGTTTGGGACAAAAAGCCATGAATTAGGGTTTAGGGCCTACTTGTAATTCTAAAGATCTTTCAATGGTTTTGATTGCTATCCACCCACAAGTGTTTTGTTGGTTGATGGGTTGGCAAAAATGTTGAATTATTTGAAGCAACCCAACCCACCCACCCCCCCCCGCCCCCCAACATTTATTTATTGCTATGTGAATTGACGTGTGCGGCTAAACATGCTTTTCCTGAATACAAGTTCTCAACCACAAAGTTTTGAAAAATGAAAAGAATTTCCTTTTCCAAAATGTTATCTTAAAAGTTGACATCACAAAAAAGCAAAATCATTGCCTTCATCAAATTTTTCGACACGTCCAAATTGATTGGCTTTTATCGTAGTACTAAGGGGTAGCTTCAGCACATGTCTATTGAACAATTAATTAAATTTGAAGATTCCATGTTGAGAAATTAAAACATTCCTCACTATTTCAAAAGGATTCTTTGATTTCCTTCACAAAATTTTGTTCTTTGAGAATTTTATTTTCTTAAAAATCTCATCATTTTTACAAATATTATAATTAGTCTTGAAGCTGCCAAGGTACTATGGATGGTATTTAAGCATAGATGTGATCAATTGGTGATTTTTCATCCATCGTCAACACATGCAAACACATGGGGAAATGATCTCATTGCTTGGATAGTGGTGACAATTAACGGCCATGTCAGGATGCATTGTCAGAAGAACCTAGTGTAGTCCTATATGATGATAGAAATGATCTGCAAAATGCTCCAAACGCCACATTAATTCAATTCTTTGTGCAGGTGACAAGTTACAACTCGAGTAGCCAAAAGGAAGTGCAAAAAAGGCTCGGCCCAAAATTACTTAAAAAAATGAAATTATTTACTTTGAATATTTACTTTCCAAAAATTGAATAGTCCAGGAATATTCCAAAAGATTCTTTATGTTCCTTCATACAAATTTAATATTTTAGAAAAAAAAAAAAAAAATCATAAGTTGATTTATAAGCAACCCGGAAAACTCATTGTAGATGAAATATTGGGCTTTGTAGGGCAATCTCCAAACACATTAGAAAATTTTATGGTAGGTTTTTGTGTTTAGGGTATGGTTTTATCATGGTACCATTATAGGTGCTGTTTCACCTGAGGCATGCATGTACAATACCCTAGGTCCTAGGCTCTGGTTAGGCATTAACTAATTATTTTTGAGATTATTAAAGTTTTCAAAAATTATCTTCATGCCATGCCAAAGATATGAAAGGAACTCTCTCAATCACATTATATCATGAACTTTAAACATTCACTATTTTAATAATGAAAATCATGTGAGGTTTGTTCATTCATAAGATAATGGTTTTTACGAGTGAATATAGTGGATTGAAAAATTATTATTATTAACACACGATATAGCCTAGCCCTCTGCAATAGGCTTTACCAGAATTGGGTCAGTGTGCTTGGCTACGCCTCCTCTGGACCCTTATGTTCCAGTAAAGCCTTCTGCTGAGGGCTTTACCTTAGGCTGAAATATGGGAGGATTTAAAGTTTAGGGCACATTTTTTTACCAATTTTACATTTTCCCTGGGACTATTCATCAAACCACTTATCTATGTATGAAGGAAGGTAGTTTGTTTGTTTTGTTTTGTTTTGTTTGTACTTATGAGATCGGCTTAACCAGGATGCTTTCGGATCGCATTCTTGGTCTCTTGGGGGGATGAGGGGTGCATCAGGTTGGTTTCATGGCGTTTGGACTTTTGGTGCAAAAGTTCTTGAATATTGAATGAAATTTTCACTGAAAATTAAATTAAATTAAATTGTAGCTGAAAATTTTGGAGGAATTGGAATGTGCCTTTGGTGTTGTTGGGAAGATCTTGATGAGCAGGATTTAATGGAATTTATTTTGGAAAGATTTGGATTCAGAATGTGGGAGATATTTATTTTAATGTGATTTCTGCCGCTGAAAATTCAAATAAATTCCAAAAAACCAGGTTTTGGAAGGAAAAATCAATTGAGGACGTGGTAACAACACTTGGGCCAACGGCGCAGGCCACACTAGTTTACTCGAAATGTAATAGGGAGCCTAAATATTCCCTCGGAAAAGTCAGCAAATAAGTTGCTAACTAAAAATAACTACGTAGGGTAGTTAGTAGGGTAGGTAGGGAACAAATAATCCTCAAAAAGCCACCGTCCATCCCGCCACCATGATCTCGGCCGTCGCTTTCCCGCGGGACCCGTGGACCGCCGCAAAAACGAAGCCAAAGGGGGACCCACCCGCGATACCGTTTGTCACATGGGTTGGCAGTAAAAAGGAACCTCGTAAAATTTTGCCACGTGGTACCGTACTTCGCCTCCGCACTCCGCAGCCAGACAGTGTTTTTCCAGGAATTTCTGTTTGTAGCCAAATGTCTGTTTGTAGCCAAATATAGAAAAGCATGATTAAAGATTTGTACTCTATTTCTGGTTAAGAGGTAGCCATATTTGGCGAAATATTCCAAAAGATTGATCGCCACTTTTTCTACGTCGTCCTGTAAATAATGATGAATTTTTGAAAACCATATCATAACATAAGGAAAAAAAAAAAGGTTGATCATCAGTGGTAGTGCACAGCAGCGCGCAGCTCAAATTACTAATAATTAGACAATCACAAATGTGAATCATGTGCATCTAATTAATAATTAGCCATGTTTCGCCTTTTTGGCGAAACTTCGTCAGTAAAAAAAAAAAGAGGGTTGAGCTTGAGAAAGAGCAGCTCGACGTCCGCAAATGGAGGTCCGCAGGGTGACAAATGGCGTTTGCGGATTGGGACCTCGAATTAGGGTTTGGTAGATCTGAAGAGTTGTTTTGTATCTGCTCGTCTTTGCGCTTCCTCTTCGTCGTAGTTTCTTGCGCTTCCAGTCGTGAATAGACACGCGCCGAGTGCTCTCGATTTCCTCGTCGTTGTCGGGCGGATTGATAGCGCGTATTCCCTTCCGCTTACTGACCTTTTCTTCGCGCTCGTCTTTTACCTCACAAACGATTCTTTTTCCTTGTCGAATCGGAATCAACAGTGCACAAATTCTGCGGTTGAAAATCTCGTAGGGAGTGGAGGGAGGGATTCACCACGTGAAGCGATCGATTTGCCTCATTGCACTTCCTGATCTTTCTTTCTTTCTTCGGACTGATTATTTTTCTGTGGAGAAATTCTCCTTGGATTCGGATCGAGTCATCTCAGTACGGAAACTCGGGTGGAAGTAGCCTGTGGGAGACAAGGGCAACAAGTCTCAAATCTGGGTGGAATCGGCGCAACAAACAAGAAGAGGAAAGAAGAAAGGAAACAGTGAATAACCTACTTGCCTGCTGCAGTGCGATTTGATTAGTCGAAGAACATATCGGCATTCGAGTCTGTTCGCGTGGAGAAGAGGGAAGGGCTTTCCTCTGTTTGTCTTGTTTGGATCGCGACTTTTTCTCGTGCTGTTAAAGGGGAAGGCGGTGGAAACTGATTCTTCTTTTGCGTGCAAATTTTGAGGCTGAGGCGGAAACCTTGGAAGAAGCTACCTTAGGCTGCTCTTATTATAGGGCTCTCTTAGGCAGCGTTTCGCCTTGAAGTGTCTGTTGTTGTTTTCTGTTTCGATCAAGGTTGCATGCACATCGACTTTTGTTATTCGGGAAGAATCGACGACGACAGAGTGTTGGCTTAGGTTTTCGAGCTTGCAGGAGGAGCAGCGATCCAGAACTCGAGAATTCCGTCTGTTTCTTCTTGGATTCTTTTTTCCCACGACGTCCTGGTCGCGTCTCGGAGATAGCCAAGTCTTCTCGTGTATTCTTTCTTTCCCTATTGTCGGGGGTTTGCCTCGCTCCTGCATGTGTGCCTGTGTATCTTTGAGTCACCCTCGGCGCTCATTTGAAGCTTCAGAGCTGGAAGGTAATACGCAGAGGGCACAGCGCCATCTATGGCGCCCTCGAAAGAATCCAATACGACGTCTGAATCAAGTACGTCTTGTTCTCCCCCTTCCCTTCCTTCCTTTACACCTCATTCTTAGTCATGGAATGTATTTTTCCACAAGACATTTATGTTTTCTTGGTGCACATAAACTCTTTCCGCATGGCATTTTTTCTGCTGGAAATTCATGACAGGTCTATGTCATGATGCCATAGACCTGATGAGCATCATGTGCTAATGGCAGGTCTATGTGGGGTAAGAGTAGCAGTAGCATCAGCGACATCATCAACCCCGACGGTGATTGTAATTGGTGCAGGATTTGGAGGCCTAGCTGCTGCACGCTTTCTGCACAATTCACGGTTCAAGGTACTAGCCAAGAGAAAACCCTCTTATTCATGACAGACATTCTTATTGAAACCCTAGTAGTGCAGCAAAAGCTTCATCAGACCTCTGCCCACTTCTTTCTTTCCTCAAGATCATCCCAAACTCTTCTTCTTCTTCTTCTTCTTCTTAAATACCCCCTCCCCCCAATGTGCAGGTTGTAGTGTTGGAGTCCCGGGATCGGATAGGGGGCCGCGTACTGACAGACCATTCCTTTGGGTTCCCTGTTGACATGGGGGCCTCATGGTAAAATTCTGCTTCCTTTTTTAGAAGACTACACAACAGTGTTGGGGATGGATGATGGAATGAATTTGCTTATCCATCACCCATGACCAGTGATCATAGACAATCAATTCTTCTTCTGAACACAAATCTTTGCCTGTAAAGCAAGCACGCATGGTGATTGCTTCCTTCTCTGGATCTCACAGTCAGAGCTCATGCAAAGCCAACAATAATTGTCAAAGTTTAGATCTGCAAATGAAACATTCTGCTCAAATTGTTCACCTCATTCAACCTGAACTTTTCTCTTCCCCTCAGCAGGAAGAGGGGGGGGGGATATCATTCATAGTAATCCTTCTTGCCTGCCACTATTGTGTACAGTGATGAATTCATCATGAATTGCTCCTGAGTGCAGGTTGCATGGAGTATGCAAGGATAATCCTTTGGCGGCTGTGATTGGGAAACTTTCCCTGCCCTTATACCGCACTTGTGAGGATAAATCTGTGCTCTATGATCATGATCTTGAGAGGCAAGTAACTCCAGTGTATGTTTCTCTATTTTTCGGTGACATGTTCTGCCTTGGCTAGATTCCATTACCAGCAGACCTGAACTCTCTGTATGCTGCTCTCCTCTTCACAATTTTCTTTCAGAAATCCATGTGGTGGTGGAAAGTCCAGGGCTGGCCTGTGTGTTTTGAGATGCAGAGGTTGTCACTTGGAGAACTCTAAAGTGCCTTGAGAATACTAGAGTATATATGGGATGAGGATGTAGACTAGGACTGCCTTTGTAGTCTTGTCCTTGTGTGGCTTCTGCTGTTCTTACCTAGTACATACATCTGAAATGGCCTCTACTTCCATACCTGGAACTCCTGAATTGAAAATCCCTTCATTGACTTGTGTTTTTGGAGGAGTTGACAGTCAGCCACATGAGTGTTATCCACAGTTCCACTAGTGATGAAATCTACATTAGAGTTGCATGTTTCTGTATTAGTAGAACTGCAAATTCCAGAGATCAGTTTTGTAAAACCAATCAATGCAATGTTGTGAACTATGTTTGGGTCTGGGGTTGGGGTGTTTAGTTATGCACTCTTTGACACAGAAGGGCATCAAGTTCCTCAAGCTCTTGTTATGGAAGTTGGAGAGGTGTTTGAGACCTTGTTGGAAGAGGTGACTTTTATCATTTGTTCTCATGGTTTTATGTATCTCTTAATATCTGGACAATGTGGATTTTTGTAGCAGTATTATTTTCAAGTGTTGTTAGCTTACAGTGGGTTTATTATCCTTTGAGAAATTCTTGTAAGCACAGCTAACAGCTACAAAGGCTTCACTTGCTTCTTTTCAGACCAAAAAAATCCGGGAAGAGTATCCAGATGACATGTCAATCTTGAAAGCTATTGATATGGTGCTGGAAAGACGTCCGGAGTTAAGGTTTGTCTTTGACTTTCACAAATTTAACTCGTAATTACCCTGGACATTAGCCTGGGGTGTGAGGAGAGTCTCTATGTTGCTATTGTGACCATCTAGTGCATACATGTTTTAAGAATTAAACATTTCTCCTGTTGATAATTGGGATAATTTTTATGCTGGTGACAGAGGTAGGCTGACTTTAGCAGGGGAGTTCTTTAGCATTGGGCATTAGTCAGCAGGAAGTGAATGTATAGTTCTCATGTCCTTGTAATAAATGAAGAGAGAATCTCTAAAGAGAGTTGCCCTTGCAGGCAAGAAGGAATGGCTTACAAGGTTCTCCAGTGGTACTTGTGTCGCTTGGAAGGCTGGTTTGCCACTGATGCTGAGAACATCTCAGTTCAGAGTTGGGATGAGGTGTGATATAAATGAAGCAACCTATCAAATTTTGTGATGGCTTTTTCTTGATGGGTAACCTAGTGATGAATGGATTGTTCTCATAGGCTGCAAAGTTGGTTTGCCTACTTGCCATACCCAAACCATGGACAATGATGAAGTGGGTGTATTGGATTTGCCTTTGCAGGAAGACTTGTTACAGGGTGGCCATGGTCTGATGGTGGGAGGTTATGAGCCTGTCATTCTCTCCCTCTCTGAAGGTCTTGATATACGTCTTAATCATAGGTGCGATAGGAATTTTCTTGTCTATATGTCATCTACCAGGCAGGAATTTCATTATTCAAGCAGGCATGATAGTTTAATGTCTCATTGCATCAATGTGGAGTGACCAGCTGTCGAGAAAAGCACAAGATTGCTGCTAAACTCACATCAGTAGATGATCCTATCTTGGACAGAGTGACAAAGGTGAATTGGCGGCTCCATGGGGTGCGAGTAACAACAGAGAATGGGAAGACATTTGATGCAGATGCAGCAGTTGTTGCAGTTCCTTTGGGTGTGTTGAAAGCCAACTTGCCACGATTTGAACCCAAACTGCCTGCTTGGAAAGAGGCAGCAATTTCTGATCTGGGTGTTGGCAATGAAAACAAGATTGCTCTGTTTTTTGAGACTGTCTTTTGGCCTAATGTGGAGTTTCTTGGCGTAGTTGCCCCTACATCCTATGACTGCAGCTACTTTTTGAACCTTCACAAAGCAACTGGTCACCCTGTCTTGGTGTATATGCCAGCAGGTATCCCACATTTACTTATTCAAGTTGACACCTAAAAGTTCATATTCAAGTTTACTCATGGCTTTTTATATGGCATGAGTATAGGTATGTGGATCCAATCTCTCAGGCTAGATATCCTTGTCTATATGATGCAAGAATCTTTTTCAGCACCATGTGTATCACCTAGTATAGGGAACTGTCAGCAGAAGAATTTTCCTGGTAATCAATGAGCTTGAAAACGGTGACATATAGTGTTTTGATACCAGTCCACCATTTAAGTTGCCTGAGTGCTCTTGCAGGACGACTTGCTGATGACATAGAGATGCTTTCTGATGAGGTGGCTGTCCACTTTGCAGTATTGCAATTGAAAAGAATACTTCCCACTGCATCTGATCCAGTATGCACTTCATCCTAAGCCATGAATTTGGACTGTTAAAGTTTTTTCAATTGGAGAACCTCTTTCATGGGATGTATCACTTTCACCCATTCTGTGAACAAGCACACCTGATGATAATTTTGGAGTTGCAGATTCAGTATTTGGTTTCACGCTGGGGAACAGATCCAAGTGCGCTAGGTTGCTACAGCTATGATGTTGTTGGTAAACCACATGACTTGTATGAGCAATTGCGCATGCCTGTTGAGAACCTTTTCTTTGCTGGGGAGGCTACTAGTGAGCGATTTCCAGGTACAGTACATGGGGCCTTTTCCACAGGAGTCAGGGCTGGAGTTGAGTGCCGGGAGAGGTTCACAGAGCGGTATCAGGATCTTGAACTCTTTCATCCAGTAAGAGCAGAGGAGTCAGAGCTTGTGACTCCTTTGCGAATTTCCCGTATGTGATCATGGCCCACTTTGGCAAGCTCCTTAACTGGCAACACATGGGATGAAGGAGGTCATTTCACCTGTTTGATGGTCTCCTAATGGTCAGCTTTCCCAAAGAGTTGTCTACTTATTGCTTAGTATTGTTCCCCATTTCACCTCTCACAGCCAAATCTGGGAGAATCTTGTGATGGGATAGACATACTGCATGTGACACCTTAAATAGCAGGTCTAAATTTGCTATACCTTATAGACAGAAACCAGAGTGAAGGTTGATTTAAAATATGATCCATTATAGATATAACCCTGAATAATATACAATTACAACTGCCACATTGTAGAGTCAGTAGTGGATGTATACAAGGGAACAGAAATTTGTGGCATAGGTTGGGGGCTGGAGGTGTGGGGTTTGCTGAAGGCATCATTATTTGACAAGACCTCTTCTACTGAAGTGGTAGGGCAGTTGAAAAGGAGACATTGCTTGAGGTTTCTCAAAATTTAGTGTGCAAGAGTCTTACCATTAGGTAGCTTGCATGATACTTTGTGACCAAAGTCCTGATCAATAGTTTGCCACTGATATTTACCGGGTCCTGGCAGGCAGAGATTGATGGCTGGTCTGTGGGTCATGTATGACCTTTAGTGGGTGTGAAACCCACTTCATTCCACCTTTCAATTGGGTGAAAATAAGCACTGAAATAAAACTGGTTTCTTGCTTTATGGAGTTCTGTGTAGTATTGGAGTTTTTGTTGTGCTTCAGGATGTTCTGTTCAATCTTCTGGTATCTTGTATGTCCAATATTACAGTCTAGGGATGTGATCAGGAATTAGTAGTGATTGATTTAGAGCAAGGCCTACATAATTGCAGTTGATTTCATTTCTATCTGCTTGTTCATAGCTCTTCAAAGAACTACACACTTTTGCATCCTATAGAAGGAGGGGTTGCACAGTCAAGCACCCTTGTTGCCTCAATGAGAAGTAGAATCAGTACTTGCTGCTGATTCTGCAGCTGTGTCCCTGGTTTTAACACCAGTAAATGGGCTATCAAGAAGGGGTGCATATTCAGGGATTCCTGCTTCCTCATTGAGAAATAGAATCAGTGCTTGCTGCGGATTCTATGGCAGTGCCCCTGATTCCAATCAGCTGTCAACAAGCCATCAATAGCCAATTCTGCCAGGTAAGCCCTCACTGGCTGAGCCCTGTAGAACTTCCTTGGTACCAAAACACATTTGAACAGAAGGGTGAAGTGCATCAATAAAATGCAAGGAATTCAATCTTGGTTTTTAGTATCCAAGAAAACAGACTTTATGCCTTTCAGTTTTCCATTGATCAATATGCTCTTGACATGACATAAGAGTGTTGTTTTTGGATGGGGCCTGTGATCCTCGGCATCTGAATCTCAGACGGTTGGAAGTGAGATAATAAGCCTAAAATATTTATATCATTGAATATTATACCACAATTCACTAAAAGGACATAATTAACATCTCAAAAAGAAACCATAAGAACACCTTTCAAGACCAATATCCAATTGAAAACAGCAACAAAATTGATTAGGTTAAGTCATGAACAGTTTCAGTTACAATGAATTGGCTTCTATATTCATATCAGTGTTTTAAAAACTTATTTTTATTTATTTTTGTTTTATAGGTGATGTAATTGAGGCGCAATCATCCCATAAATCAATTTTGCCATATTTGGCTATTAACAAAATATGAAAGGAAAAAAAAACACTCTTATGGGTTTCTGGCTACCTACTTGAACCATGAATAGAAATGTGGTGATTTAAAAAGATTCTTTCGAACCTTTTTTTGCATTTTGGTGGGACAATTTTTTTTAAAAATTCACAAAAAAAGGCTGAAATTTCATTTTGAACAGTGAGTCACTAGCAAGATGAAGGAAAGACTTTACTTGTTTGGTGTTTTGATTCCCTCAAAACATATTCTCATTTCATAAAAAGAATAATTTGTGTTATGCAATGTCCCATCATACATAAGCACTAATAATTTCTTTAATTTTGAAGGTGGGGCTTTTAAAACTATGGCACAAACTGTATTGTAGCTAGAGTTTTGTCTTTTAAGCTGAAAACATGGATGACAATTTACAAACAATTCATGTCAGAAATAAACAGGCTGTTGTTGAGGGGGTCACATTTTTAATATCCGTTTCAAGTTATTTGATACATACAATGAAGGACAAGTTTTTCATCCAGCATTCAATAATAATATATCATCCCACCTCTGTCTGTGGCTTTTTCGGGATTTTTCCTGCGTGTGCAAAAATACTTCTTTTTTTGAGGAGGGGGCGAATCACTTTTGAACCAAGACTTTCCCTTTCAGAGTGGCACCATATTGCACTGTTACAGAACTCACAGGATTGTTGCAATTGGCTGGTGATGCCATTGCATAGGATTGACCATGTCCTTGCAATAGAATTGAGGTTTGGACTTTGAACCCTTCCCAAAACATGGGTTCTGAGCAAAAATCAAGGAAATCCATTGTGAATGAAATGAGTATGACAGTGCCCACGCATATCTTGTTTGAACCTGGGCAGTCCAAAGATGGCCATCAAATAACAAAAACATTGTAAATCCATTTTTCAAGCACAATTGAGTGCAAACAGAATGAGCAAAGCAAGTAGAGGAGTGAGCTCATACGTGAATTTGTAGTGCAGCTTCAATTGCCTGCATAATATACAGCTGATCTGTGTTCCACTGTCAACATAGTGAATGCAACATAGTCTATAGCCTGGCCTGCAAGACAAAGGGAAGTGACAGTCCAACACCACCATTAAAAGAAATGTATGTGACCAAGGTCAAACCCATCTCAAGATTTGTTGTGCCACTGAAAATTTCTTACAAAACTGATAGATGTACATCTGCACTGCTAAGCCTGTACAGAACAGAATTAGTCTCAAACCAGCAAATTGTTTTGAAGATGCCAACATGGATGCAGCATGATGGAAAAAGGGATTACAAGGCAATAATGCTCTACACAAGGTACTCTGACTACAAATAGAGAAACAATTTGTTGTCCCCTCTACCTTGGAAACAGATGATGAGGAAAACACAGATCTGCTTCTGCAATCTGAAGGCCCAGGCAATGAACTTGCAGAAATAGTGAAGGAAGTTAAACAATACAATCATGTAAAATTTTTAGTGCCAAAATATGTTACAGGTAACATGAATTGCAGGACAAGGTGCAAAAGATATTTTGTCCAATGCTTAAGTAACTGCAGTTCATGAACTAGAATAGCCTGTGAAAGTTGTCTTTCAGTGTATAATTCATCCTATATTTGCCTCCATAACAACACACTACCATGTGTGTGATTCCAGCCACTGTGACAATTGAAGCCATGAGTTTGTTCAGCCTTTCAGGTATGCCTTTAGAGTGAAAACTGGAGGTCCATCCTGCAATATATTAACCATGTGGCATTAGACACTTTTCAAGTATCCATACTCTGTTATCTATATTGAACTCCACAAGGAACATATCTCTGGTGACTGCAACTGTTCTATACCTTCCCAAGTTCTTGGTTGAGATACTGCCTGACAACTGTAGTATGTTGAAGCAATCTCTCCATTGATGTATAGCTTGGAAGGTTTGCATGTGCTGCACATCAACACTTTGTCACTATATAAGCAACTTGTGCACCATCCTTCATTTTGAAAAGGCAAATGATGAAGAATTGCAAACTATCATTGGAATACAAACATATGTTCAACAAAAAGTCCCTCTTACCCAGAATAGCACAATTCAAAGCATCTGCCACATTCTGACGGTGGTCCATTGAGAGCAAGGAAAACATTGGAGAAGTCTCTGGCTCCTCATATGCAAGCAATGCCATGCAGTCCTGCAAAATCAGAAAATAAAAGATATGGAATTCAAGCACATTGAATGACAGTAAAATGAGAAGAATTTACATCCATGTTTATTCAACTATATGCATCCACATCCAGCTCATAATGTATGTGCTGTGGGTAACTGTATGTATTTATGAGATTACATAGAAAACTCCACAGTAACACTTTTGAATATAACACGACAATCTGCCACTCACAAAGTGCTGTGAGATGATACAATTCTCAGCCTTCTCAGCCTAAAAATGGACACATATTCAGACCAGAAATCTATAAGAAAAAAAGCATAACCCACTTGGAGTTTTTCACGGTAGTGTTCTTGTTCGCTAAAATCTCGAAGTTCTTTTTGTGCAAATTCCAATGCACCTGCACTGCAATACAACCACCATTTATTCTTATCAGTCCAGTTTCTCCTTAGGAAACCCTCTTCACATTCTAGTGAAGAAGTCTACACAGAAGAGCTTTTGCACATATTGCAAGGAGGATATACTTACGAAGGATGTTCCATACCAATCCTTTGCACGAACAAGTTCTACAAAGTGTAGGGTGAGAAGCTCGAAGTGGACATCCTTGTTGGTTGGAAGAAGGTCAACAGCCAATTGATTGGTGAGCTCTACTGCCTTCAACACATTGCCCTCCAACACATGGTTATAGATTGCTGCATTCACAATGGGAAAACAAACGTTTCAATTCCTTCTGCCAACAGCAATGAGGAAGAAGAAACACCATGACATGTGCTCAAGCAAGTATTGAAACATCCAAGTGCATTCAGGTTGGTGGGGGCAAAAGAGAAACACACGTTTTCTTTTGTCAATATCAACAGAGCAATCTGCAGTCCGCTTCATGCCTGAGCAGGCGATAAATGTCTCTGCAGTTTCTTTGAAGCAATTGTGCACAAGGTATGACAACACAATCTTGCGCACCTCACCGTCACTGACTTTCTGCGCCGCTCCAGACAGAACTGGCTCAATGACCGCATCTTCTTTCCACATCAAACTTCACTTCTTTCTTGATCAACAGCATCCAGACATCAATCTAGTGATAGAGCTCAATTGATGACAGGCACAAAGAAGCTATCTCATAGTGTTTGTGTGTTCAGACAGCGATTCTTCTTGTAGAAACCTGCAAATCCGGGAGCTTAAATGTTGTCCAGACTTCGCAAACTAGAAAATGAAAGGAAGGAAAAAGGAAAGTTGATGTGTTTGCATACCAATTTGTCATATTCCTGGGAATCTAAATCCATCATCCCTCTCCGTTTCTTGCGCCTGCGATTTTTGCGCGTGCCACCCTCCCAATCGCGACTGCATTCCCTCGCAATTGTGGCACCTGACCCCCGCCTTCAAGACACCATAACCCTAACCCTAATTCCTGAGAAAGAGACTTTTCTTCTTCCCTTAGCGATCCGTTTGGCCTTTTTTGTCTCTCCCTATTGGGATACAAGAATCTGTCGCAGGCTTTCGATCCTTGGGCAATCTAATCACGCTCAAATTTCTTGCCGCTTCTTGATGATTCCTGTTGATTGATGAGATTTTGGTCCGTAACGGATTATGCTTAGTTGATTTCTCAAATACTGGACAAGCACATAGATGCCAGATTCCATGAAGCGCTTCTGATGATTGATCCTTGTTCACAAAACTGCCTGAAATTTTGTTCTTGCAAGCTCTTCAGTAAGCAGAGATGGTAAGAAACAACAGTTGTAGTGTGGGACCAATTTCACAAAACATGCAGTGTTGTTGTTAAGAAGAAGAAGAGTAGGTAGTACCGTCGCACATGCTTCTCTGCAAAACGAGGGTACACAACACTATGGATATCACATATGCTTGGGGTAATCTTACATTGGAGTCTCAGAAGCCCCCAGTCTGTTCCTTAACAGCAAATTTCTATTTATGATGCAATGCAGAGAGACACCCTTCTATTGGCAACAGATGTCAGTACAATAACCTTGGAAGCAGAAACCACAGGTTTCTCTGCTTGCACTGAAAACAGACAAATATCACATGAATGTCCAAACTATTGCACTCAAGAATGTCCAGGTGAAGAATGTCTTAAGTCCATACAAAGAGTAGGGATTTCTCCATATTTAATGTTCAATCTTGTTGTCATACCACTGCAAATTTGTATCAGTTCTTGAGTGCTGTTCGCCCTTTGAATCCATGTGCCATGTTCCTGCATCTTCTCAGCACTCATCTGGATGTAAACAGATGCCTGACACAAGAACAAGATGAGGCAACTATTGAAGGCATCGGCCCACACAGATATGTGACATCAGGTGCAGTTTACTATGTTACAACCATGGTCTCACAGGACTTGATGGAGTTCTTCTTCATTGTAAACTGTTGCACTTCCAGATCTCCCTTTCATATGTCACGTAATACATTCTGGTGGAAGTTTCTTTATTTTATGGCTCGGAACCCAAAAACTAGTCATGAATCCAGAGAACAACAAGTCTTATCAAAGTTCACAGAAACAAATCTATTGTGAGTTCTCCAATAACAACATTCAAATCTCAATGCCAGAGCTGGCACAGACAAATCACAAAATATGCCTATTTTTGAGATCTTTGTGCTGACATTGTAAAAGCACTCACAATCCCTGGAACATGCGCCTTGAGCCATCTAGTCCTGGAACACTATCTTGGTCATCATCTAAACTGCCCATTTCTTGTGAAGGAACCTGCAAAGCCAACAACAATGACAGATAGGATCAAAACAAAACCCTGGCCCTCCCAATCTCCATCATGTCAGAGGAATGAAAACAACAGACCACAAAAAAAAAACACCAGCTTTTTTGCAATAAGATCTAGAATGTGATGTAACATTAGCAAAGAAAGGGGTTGAACAAACCTCATATGTAGGCTTGGATATTCTTTGAGGACTGTCAGTGATGGTTCCAGTGGGCAAGTTATGAAGGCGTGGATAGGGAATCTTGTAATGCCAGGCAATTTGATACCTTGTCTCTCCTTCTACAAGCTGCATTTCATCAATCATATATATAAGAATATTCTTGCACATTTTACACTGACCAACGAAAGGCTGATAACCTTTGCAGTTTGCTGCACAATCACACTTACACTCAATCTTCCATTTCTTTGGAAGGAAAGTGTGGAATTGGGAAAACTTCCTTAAAACAAACAAAACCCCTTACAACAACAGTTTGAGACTATTCCTTCTTTATCTGGTTTACAGAGAGAGCAAGATAGAATTGAATTCTTGGTTGTTAGGCATGCAATATCTGTGATGCATAAGAAGACTCCAATTGTAGCAATATGGTTGCTTACAAAGTTTGTGAAATCAAGGAGAGAAACTACTGTGCCTAACACCCTGTCCAAGAACTGGAGATGATTCAAACAACTCAGGAGGAGGATTTACCTTCTGGCTTATGGCTGCAGGATCAGTAAGGTGTTGATTCCTCCTGAAAAGTGTATGACTCTCTTCCTGCAATCTCCACAACTTTTTCATGAGAAAGTTGATTGAGTATCATGGCAACAGTGATCATGAAGTTGATCAGAACTCAAACTGTAAGAGAACACAAAAAAAGGTCGCCATAGTTCACAAAATACATCCTGCCAGTGTCCAAATAGCGAGGCTTGATCATGCCATGGAGAAACAAAAACAGAGAGATGCAGAAGCAGTCTACAAAGGACAAAATCCATAAGCAAAAATCCAAACGGGGAATTCTTGTTAATGAAGAGCAAGCATGCTAACCAAAATCCATCAGAGAAGATAGAAAAGCAAAACGTCTAGGGTTTAGGGCTTAAGATCCAAAGCTCACAAACATGCAATCGCTGGGATCGCATGAAAGTTCTTCACAAGACAGAAGAGAACACCGAACACGGCTTACATAAATGTATTGCTTCTCGTTTGAGGGGCCTGGCCATGTCCGGACAGACCTCATCAAAGCCCTGTACAACGACAGAGCTCTCATTCTCAATGCAGCATCCAACATGCTTTCTTCTACCAAAAGACAAAAACTTTATGGCCTGCCTGAAAACAACCTTAGCAAGTGTTTGCAACTCTCTCTCTCTCGCAACACCCAATCCACACAGAAACCCAAAGCAATGCAGCAGGAATCTCTATGGACAAAACTACGGTTGGCTACCGCTTTGCGAAGTTGTGGAAAGGTCTTGAATGCATAACTTTTGCCACATCATCATATCAACGGCAACAACTCCCAATAGAAATCTCTGTCATGAAGAACACCCATTTGCTGGAAACATTTGCTCGCGACACATCAGGATTCGGGACTTGAAGATCCAGCAGAATTTCGCGAGGAAATCAGCGAAAGGTCTACAGAAGTGACAACATACATGTAATCTATATCGTGTGGCATACGTATGCATGTACATACAGTATGTCAGTACTATTCCACGTATACACATACAGGTATACGTGTATTGAAAAGAATGTATAAATAAGTCTGTGGCTAATCAATTACAATGTTTGGAAACATGCAGTTTTAATATGCTAGAGAAGTGGGATTGTGGATGGCCCCCCCTAATAGTTCCCCCAGAGAAATACTTTGAATTTTTGGGAAACAAAACTGCTTGAATATTGTTTAACCAACCATGTTGGCAGTTCTGTGTTGATTCAAAAGTTGGTGGAGTTGCTTACAAAAAATATTCTTAGGGATAAAGAAAATAATGATGTTCTATTTTGAAGTGTAGAATAACTTTTCAATGAATTTGTGTCAATTTTCAAAAGAAAAATCCACTGGAGACTCGAGCGGGAGACTGAAGGTTTAAGGCAATGAAACATAACAGTTCTCTATGGATTTGATTAGTTTTCATTGGTCAAGAACTCAAACACTTTTATGTTTAAAACATAAACCAAATTTGTTGACATATATAAAGATGTCCATTTATTCAATTTCACTTCAAAAATGCAATACACCAGAGCAGAATACCAGCAACAACACTACTGACATAGATAATGTCCCATACAATTGTTCATCCAAGCAGTATCGAGAACTTCTACATGCTGACCACCTGCTATGAAAGTTGACAATCGGATAAAGAGTTCCTTAAAAGAAATTCTGACCATCCACAAAGCCAATTTGAGTAAGAAGCAAAAAACTGCAACACATACACTGGTGAGGCTACCTAACCAATGACTAATTCAAGCTCCATGTGCTACTCCCTCCTTGCTACTAGACTTGGAGTAGAAAAATAACATAACATATTGACACCACTTTTCCCTTTCAATCCACAATGTACATAACCAGTCTGCACACAATTCAGCACTCGCACCCTGATGACCTCTGCGGCCTTCCTGCGTTGATGTCAATGGTATCTGGGAGATAACTACATCCACAAAAACCATCCATTCAGATTATTATCCTATCAAAGTTTGGCATCTTTGCTATGACAACAGAAACCGGGAACTGCAAATCAATTTCAAACAATTTTCCTACAGTGTGGGGCTAACTTCTGGATGACTTACATCTCCTCCTCAGTCTCATTCTTCAAAGCATTCTTGGCTATGCACAGAAATGCAGCGTCGACATTGTAATCCTCCTTTGCAGAAGTCTCAAAGTAAGGTATATTCCCTTTTGAAGCACACCAGACCTTGGCTTTCTTCTCAGACACCTACACACCAGGATGCACTTAACAAGTTCAGGCCCCATCATCCCCATAACCTTTCAAAGGTGTTCCTGTTTCTGAGTGGTCAGCATCTGACCCAGACATGGAAATATAACACCAAATTGGTCACTTACCACGCGGCTATTACCACTGTCCACATCCACCTTGTTACCAAGAACCACAAATGGGAAATTCTCTGGATCAGATGGGCTTGCCTGTCCAAAAAAACCGCCAAAAAAAACTCAGTAACCAAGTCACCATAAAATTGATCCCACAAACAAAAAAAAATGGTCTGGATCATAAGAGCTTGCCTGAATGAGAAATTCTTCACGCCAATTGTCAAGGTCATCAAATGACTTCATTACATTAACATCATAAACAAGGACACAGCAATCTGCCCCCCTGTAGAAAGCAACCCCAAGGCTCTGAAACCGCTCCTGGCCAGCTGTGTCCCATATCTGCTGGGCCAACATTTTGAGCAGTCAGTTGCAAATACACAACTATGCTAACAGCTGCTGATCCAAGTACAATAGGATGCTGAATTCTTGTCCTCCAAACCCTAATAAACCCTAATCGCTCTGCCAACGTCCTGGATAAAAAGCTCTAAGAAAGGAGTGAGAACGGCGATAACCCACCTGCATAGTTACGAGCCTATCCTCAACTTGAACTTCTTTCGTCAAAAAATCCGCACCAATCGTTGCTTTGTATTGGTTGCTGAACTTCTTGTTTACATATCTAGTGGCACGTCAAGGAAATCGTAGACATTCCATATAAAGAAAAAATACAAAGCACAAAAAGCATACGAATAAAATCCGACAATGAGTTCAGTAAACCCTGAATCTCATCCCAAATGAAGAGTTGAAGATACTGGTTCATCAACGAGGTTTTGCCCACCCTGTCGCCACAACAACAACCAAAAAACAAAGAACAATCGTTCGGCCTCAGCATGAGTTCATACAACCCCTGAAAAATCAATACATAAACAACAAACGGATCTTCAAGCAGCTCTTGCCAAAACCTAGAACACTCATTGTAACCACATCGACGGCACCTTACCTGCCGATCGATCACTAGGCAAAAAAAGGCCCATAACAAGGGGAAAATGCTTACCCACTGTCTCCCAATATAATGACCTTCAACAAGGTCCGTTTCCGAGAAGCCATGGCGATCTAAGGCTGTCCGAAAGCGCTTGCAACTTTGATTCCTGATCTCGATCAAGCAACAACAGTCGCCTTCACATCCAGGCCTCGGTTGATCTGATACACGCGTCGATCCCGGCCTCGTTGCAGCGCAGTCGTCGATCCCCGCCTCGTTGATGCGCTGCACCCGTCGTCGAGTTCCAGGCCTCGGTGATGTGCGGCCGTCGAATGAGCGATCGAGCGCCGGCCTCGTTGACGAGCACCCGTCGATCCAGGCCTCGTTGATTGATATGCACCCGTCGAGTGCCCGCCTCGTTTATACGCACCCGTCCAGTGCAGTGCTTGCGTGGGGGGAAAGGAGAAGGCACTGGGAGCGATTAAGGAAAGGCGAAGGAGAATAGTAATCTATGGAAGGTAAAATGCAATTTTCACTATTTTATTGCAATTCATGTAAGCATTTTTGACACGCCTCAACCTCATTAATTAGTGTCGATCATAATTCCTTAATATGGAATCTATATGCTAAGAGCCAGGGTTTTTTTTTCCTAATATTGTGACATTGAAATTTTTTGGCGTTTTTTTCAAAAATTTAGCAAAATAAGTCAACTTTACATTACAAAACCAAAATCTCCCAATTTTTTGTTGGAAACGAAAAACAAACCACTGGCTCTACTAAAGATCATGCCCATGGCCAGCACTAAAATGCCTTGTACAACATACTTTGGATGAAGTATTATAATAAAATAGTGAAATTTTATTTTTAAGTTGACAAATATGCACAAGTTACAAATGCCGTGAAAAGACATCACCACAAAGAAATGATTTAAAATCTGACTCTTTTTAAAAATGGTGTGTTGAATTTGACAAATTTTCATAGATGCTCAAATAAATGGGCCCCTGGAGATGCTCAAGAAGCGAAGCACCAACAGTAATAAAATGGCCCTTAGAGTATACTTTGGACGAAGTACAACCATGGAATCAAAATGGGTGTGGGACTTTCCACCTGTAAATTTTCTCAAATAGAGTGCATAAGGCCAAAAAAAATAAGTGTCTGCTTTTGATTGGCTGAGCATCATAATTGGCCTAGTTGGTGACATTTAAATAGTCTCTCATGTTGTAGTACCCAAGTTTAGTTATTATGGGTCAGGCTGTGGAAACAAGTAACACTCTATGTTGAATGTGATAAACAACGATGGAAAGCCCAAATAAGGGATGTGGGTGGTGGACCTACTCTAAGTAGTGAAAACTATTTTCAAACCTTAGAACACCTTTATTTCTTCACAATTGAATAGGTACAAGCAACAAGAATTTTGGCATGATATAACATGTGGATTCAGGTAAAGCACCCTTTGATCAACTTATTTGCATAAAACCAAATACAAAGGGATTTTGTTCAGCTTGGAACATGTTTGGAACCCAAATGGAACCTAAACCAATACTCATAAAAAATTCATCATGCACTAAATACATACTACAACCTACATTAAGCTTCTAATTTTTTTTTGAAGTGTGTGTGCGATCTAATTGAAATTGAAAAATCTTCAATTGTTTTATTAAAAAAATCTTGTTATGAAAACATTTGATGTGTAAAAAATTTACATGTCATAATTTTATAAACATTTTCAATTTGAACATAAGTGCTTGGAGAAATTTCCTATGTGTATTTTGGAGGTCACCTTATACACATTAATATTGCCTCCTCAAAAATAGGAGGCACCTTTGCAAGTGGTATTTGAGGTAGCATGACCTTTTCCGGTTGGGCCATCTGTTACTGATTTTGGGTACTACCCTCATGGAATTAAAGCTGAGTTTCAAGTGTTGGACCTTCACATAAATGGATGATGTTTGATTTTGAGTATTCATTTCATCAATTGATGGATGAAAGTAAAAAGTGAGATGAAGGATGGGTTTAAATGAGGCATTTATTAGCACAAAATTGATAATGGATAAAGTGGACATCTTAATTGTGAAGATTGTTGTTCTCATAAATTTGATGGAACATGGTGCTTATAAACATTATGTCACTTTTATTTGAAATAATAAAAATGTAGTCTTAATTGTTGGAGGCATGTGACCATTCAAGGAGATGGAGTAAACTTTACCTCTCATGGGTGCACATTCACATGGTGTAAGAGCATCTCCACCGGGGTACATTAAATGCTTCAACAATGGTAAAAAATAAATGACAACTAAAAAAACGTTCAAAACCACACCCCATTGTTGCACCTACAAAATAAAAACCATTGTAGCTTTGGCAAAAATCACTCATTTCACCTCCATATTTGTAGTTGATTGAAGGGTCTTGCTACTTTAGCTTGTTGACATCATTGTGCACAAAATGATGTCGATGAACCTTGTTGAAGCATTTGGAGTTGCTAGCAATGTTATGCAGTTGCAATTGAAAACAAAAAAAGACAAAAAATTTGTTGTTGATGAAGAGTGACCACTTTGTTGCTCATCTCTTCATGTCTCACAAGACCCAATGATTGAGAATGGGCAAAAGTTTACAATGTTTTGGGATAGGGTGCAAAATCATTTCAATGAATTGTGTCTCACTAGTTACATTCCAAGATTTGCAAGGTCATTAAAAACAAAATGGGGCATCATCAAGCATGATATTACCAAGTTCATTGGAAACTACATTGTTGTGCTTACACTTTTGTGAATCAAGGACATGTTTTGAAGATACATTTCGGAAAGCTTTAAACTTGTACAAAACAAAGCATTCAAAACATCAAGCTTTCACATACCTTCATGTTTAGTATGTTTTGAAAGACATACCTCGGTGGGTAGACATGCAAAAAAAACTTAAGAAAACTTCATTGCCAATGAAAAGAAAGACTAGTTTAGGTGACTACAACAACATAAATAGTGATGATGTGCAAGTGCTTGACATTGCCAACATCGCCTTTGATGTGCCTCCATCATCAAAATGACCTCCAAGTTGCAAGAGAGCAAAATAAGACCAAAAGACATCCAAAGTTGGCAAGAATAGTAACATCGATGCACAAGCATGCGCCATTGTAGATATGGCAATTACCACTTTGGAACAAACTACCATCATACGAGACCAAAGCATGATGGCCCTATTTTCCATACCCCACGATCAACTATAGTTAGAGGAAGCATGTGAGTATTTTTCATGTTCAAAGGCAAGAGGAATTGGACTTGCTATGAATTCACTTCAAACTCAAGCACAACAACACGTAAACGTCCCAACCAACACAAACAAGCAAAGCAATAGAAGGTCCCACACTTGCTGCAAACGAACCACTAATCATAGAACTAATGCAAAAATGTGACAATTAGAACTACATCAATTTGGCAAACGAAATTGCATAGCAAAAATTTGGAAAAAATAAAAAACACACAATGTTGAATGTATATGCAAAATTTGTGTGAATTAATAAAAAGATTAAAGATGGTGGTTCAATCCTTTCAATGTCTAGAGGTGATCAATTAGATCATTCTTCAAGTTGTAGTGTGCTTATTGGTATCAATCTCATTTGTGCCTTCAACATATTCTACAAAGGTCAATCCTTTTTTCATTTGAATTTTATTAAGTAATTTGATTACTAGTTCCAAGACCAAATCTTCCTCACCCTCAATAGCATGTTGTGGAATATGATGCATGCCATTAGCACATCTGTAATCACATTGCAATCCCAAAATTGACTAGGGTTTGCCACGATTTGCCATTTTGCTTGTAAGACACCAAAGTAACGTTCAACATCTTTGCAAGTTGCATCTTGCAATTGGGCAAAATGTTTGCCTTTTTTTCTTTGTGGCTCATGGATCATAGATATGAAACAAGACTATTAAGGGTAGATTTTGTCGACTAGCAAGTAGTAACAAGAATGTCTATTTCCATTCACCTCGAAACTAAGGTCCACACTTACACCCCCCAAAATATCCTAAATCAAAGGACTCCTATTTAAAACGTTCAAATTGTTGTTGCATTTGAGCAATCCAAAGTATGCATGCTAGTTCCACAACCTCTGATTGGTTATGGCTTCCAAGATGATCGATTTGTTCTTGTCTTTGTTTGTGATTGAACCTTGCCAAACAACTAGACAATTTTTCCAATGATAATGCATACAGTCCAATGAAGCAAACATGTTTGGCTACCCTCTTTCTGCATTCACTCTCAATCGCTTTTCCAAATCTACTTGTGTGGGTTTCCTAAAAAAAATTTGTTCAAAGACTTCCTTGATTACTTTCACAAAATGCTACAAACACTCAAATGTCGTGCTTTCTCCAATTCTGCAATACTCATCGCAAGCATCAACAACTTGGCCATATGTAAACATGCACATTGCACATGTGCATTTTTGGATGGAGCTCAATTTGACAACACCGCATGCATATATATTTTGTAGAAAATGATTGCCATTTGCAAGATGTTATCCATGATGTGGAGGAACAATGTGTGACACATTTGATACCAAAGATGAAAAAGCCGATCTTTGTAGATTGAATGTTTTGCAAAATAATTTTGCACAATTTGATTATGGCCAACTTCGCGCTCTCAAGCTACATTTGGGCTGCAACTTGGGAGAGATCCCCCATGTTGTTTTCTTGCCTATTGTTACAAATTTGGTACCTACAACATCAAAACACCAAACACAATATCAAATGTAGCTTCATCTTTTAGTGCTTGGGTAATCCCATCAAGCAATTCTTGTTGTCATCACGCCATTTTGTTGTGACCACAAAATGATCAAAGAAGACAAAGATTATAAAAACAAATGATCAGGAACAAAATATATTACAATCAAGTCATGTGAAGATTTTGCATCAATGAGCTTCAATTGCAAAATAAATTTCACACACAAATAAAATCAAAGGAACAAGTTGCAAGATGTTCAACAAGCTTCAAGTGGCAAACAATCCACAAGCATGAAAAATCAATCCAAAGCGCACGAACATTAACAAGATTTCAAAAGTCAAAATGTTGCATGAAAATGGGGTCCCACAGTGATGATGGGCCATGATGATAGGAGATGGGCAGTCTTCACTTTGAATTACCCTTTACAATGAATGCCGGCCCCTCCATCAACACCATTTACTTTAGGTTTCAAGAATTTTTTGCATTTACAGTTGGAAATGCTCTAAGACTGATATAATGTTGATTATAATATGAAGTTCACTTGGGCATCCAATGCCCTGATAGATGATAGGGAAACAACTTACCAAAATCTTTGAAAAGGGAAGTCAATGCCAGTATATTAAATTGACAATACTTATGTTTTATGTGTAATCAAATTACAGGTTAAAAATAATTCCACAGGTTTCTATTTAAAGATTAACAAAGAAAAAGGTTCATACATTCCTAAGCACATTTGCTAACTGGAATGGGCATGTGAAGTGACTTTAGGTTATCTTTGAGCTACATAATCATACCATTTTAATTCTAAATATTTCATATTACAGAAAGAAATTATCGAAAATTGAAGGTATATAGAGTGTCACAATGACTATTTATTAAAAAGGTTACATCGCTGGATGTATTGTTGTTACATAGAACAATAGAACTCTAGGAGCTTACTAAGCAGCATATGCTAGGCTACCTTACACCTCTTACACTTAGGTGTGAGAATCCTCTGAGGCTGCTGTGCTTGGGAGGCAATCCTCATGTCTTCCACACATTGCAGCTAGTGCACCTCTGTCATTGGCTGATCAGTGGCAGATGACTCATTTTAGTTTATCATCTTCTATTTTTATTGGTGTTTCAGTGGTGTCCTAATTGTTGTGTTCTTTCGTGACTTGTGTTCTCAAGCTTTTATTTGCCTTGTACATCTTGTGGATTGGTTCCATCCTTGCCTTTTTTTATATACACGGTTTTCCTTCTCTGATACAAATAAGGTGCCTCTCACTCCACACACCTCGTGATCTATGTACATCTAGGTTATTTATATTCACCTCATGTTTCTAATTGTAGGCCCTCAAGGGGACACATACCCAATATGCAAGGGCTAGATTCAACTACCGCCTCATCTTAAGGCCCCCCCTTTTTTTTCTGTGCCCCAAATCTAAGGTTTTATCCTACACAAAGAACTCATTATCTTATAGCCTTCAACACTAAATCAAGTTCCATGTCTTAATGCACTTTGGTTCCCCATCTAGACTCATTTGACAAATATTCTCTTATCAAACATATAATCAAAATTTGTACTCACCAAATGTCCCAAATCTTTATTGATCATAGCTCACCTTCTTCAATTGGGAACACAAAACACATCTACAAAATTGCACAAAAATTTTCACAACAACAACTTGGGCTCTGCGTTGTTGCACACTATCAGCGTATTGTTGCACACACTACCAGTGACATTCAAACTCTTTTTTTCTTATCATGTTCCCATTTGGTTTTTAATATCTCGTTATTACGTATATCAACTTCAAATTTAATTTAAAATGTATTAAATATTTTATCCATGGTGGGTAAGGTAAAAGAGGAAGATAGTTATTAAAAAGAAATGAGATAATTATTCGTAAAAGAATGAGGTAGTTAAACTTGAAAATGAAATAGGATTTTTTTTCATATTTCGATGAGTAAGGTAATTATTAAAAAATGAGGTAGTTAAATTGAAAAATGATGAAATAGAATTGTCCAGGGATGACCATACGACCAAAATAGTCATGTAAAAATGACATACCAATTTTTTTTCAGACCGCCCCATATAAACCAGTTCCTACATCACTGGAATTTGAAAATAACACGACAATGAGTGTGATCGCAACCTTATGAAAGTCCTTGCAATCATAATGACCTCTAACGAGTTTTCTAGAGTACGTGCAGGCCCTGTCATACTGTTGTAACTTGTCCAAACTGCAAAGGGAGCAGGTTTTCCTAAAGGCAAAATGTTCCTCAGGTTTCAAAATGTTCATCAGATGTGTGGGTACTCTGCCTCACACGAGTATCACAGGGACAGATGATTCAAACACACACACACACACACATATATATATATATTTGCATAATGAGGTAATGCACTCTGAGCAAGGTGTGCCCGAAGTAAGGCCCCCCTTTGTTCCTATCTGGGGCAGGGCCTTATTCCAGGATCACCTTCCTCCCAGGGTGTTACCCTAGACATCACAATGGAAGATGTCTTGCACTATATGTAGTAGAACTTCTGGTTCACAACCAAAAGACTTCTCAGGTAAGAGTCATCGGTTCTTTAAATCTCTCTCAACATGTACATGAAAAATCTTATCACACAGTATTCCAGTCAACAGATAGCAAGACTCTGTCACAAAGCTCACCTCTGTAGTTGGAACTTTCAACAGACACTTCCTGTTGTCTCTCCCATAGCTGACACCTCTTCACATGCATGAGATTCTGAGGGTGTGACTACTGTTGGGTGAACTGAATCACAATAGTAAGAATGCAAATGCATCTGCAGAAGAAAGAGCAGAGAGTGGTATGTGGAGTTTGGAGGTGTCCATATTACAGCACTGTCAATCACCAGCTTCTCCTTCAGTGGTGTTGGCAGTGCTGCAAATGCACATGGCCACAGGCAAGAGTACCATGTTTAGGGTGGAGAAGAGAACAACTTGTGCTTCAAATCTTTCATTCCAAAATAAAATTCCAACAAAATGCCATTTCTTCTGTAAACAGGATATACTTGGTGTATCGTGACAAGGCCGTTTCCAGTAGCAGCAGCTCAAGAGAAAGGGGATAGGGCAAGGTGAGGCAATGGAGAAAGTGACAACAAAAGTTGCAACAAAAACAACAGAAGAAGAAGAAGAAGAGGCTCTCAAGAGGTAAATTCAAGAGAGGTTGTTAGTGGAGTCCAGCAGACGTGGATGACATGAAGAACATGCCCAGATTACAAAAAATCTCTGAGTAAATCACACATCTCTCTTGTGTTGCCTGATTCTACAACTTTCAGTAATGCAGCTGTATTTCTTCTTGAGAGAGAATGTGTTCTTTGGAGTTGTTCCAGTGTCTTTGATGCATTGCAGCAGTCACCAGAGAAAACCTTCTTTAAAGCTAATGCTCAACGAAGTACTCCTCATCAAGAATGTCATTTATTGCAATCTGACATTTGGCAAAAAAAACTTCAGAAACAGTTTGTTTTCTTGAGAGTATGGCATGAATGTTGTTTTCATCATCTAGAAGAACCCATCATCAACCTTCAGAGGAAAAGAAAGAAAGGTTGATTTTCAAAATGAAGGCAGAAGCAGCTGTAGGAAGCTCAGTGTTTGGACTTTAGAGAATTTCGTTAGGAAGACAACTTGGGCGTTGCATGTATTAACATCATATCTAGTCTCGATGATGAAGCTTCTCCATCTCCCTGTAATGCTCAGAGTACCTGTAAACACAGCACTTGAAGAAACCTCTCAAGAAAACTACCGAAATTTTCACCTACTCCTTGGACATATTCAGAACATTTTGATCAAAACAAACTCTATGCATGTTTCTAAATCTTGTTGTGTTATGATGCTCCTTCTGATTACAACACTGATAAATAAGTGAGTTTCAAATGCACCATGGAACCAGAAAGACAAATTGGCAAACAAAAATGGTTGTAACAACTGATATGCAAATGGAAGCTTGGAATTTCAGAGAGGAGACACCATTTTTGCCAAAATCTTGTTGAAGCATCTCAAATGAGAGTTTTGTTTGGTGCAAGAAGAATAATTTTTTCACAACAAGTTATGTGTCTACAGAAACCTGTCAAATCTGCTTGAAATTTCAGAGTCAGGAGGCAGGGAAGGGTAAGAGAAGAACCAGTAAGAGCCATAGACAGGGACAAGAAGAAACAGAGCTGATACCCAATTGTCAAATATTCTCTTCCCACTCTTATAAGAGAAATCCTTGAGAAGACCTCGCATCGCATGATGGTGCATTGGTGACAATGAGTACGAAACCTCCTTCAGCCTCACTGGTGTCTTCCCCATGATCCCTTTCTCTTCCCTTCTTGCTCTCTTGTTCTTGGCAACCAATAATGTGTGTGTGTGTGTGTGTGTGTGTATCCTTTTGTGCTGTTTCTTCTTGTTACTGCTGGTTCATTGACCACCCACCATGCAGCAGATCAAAGAGTCATCTTCAGCACTGTGATCTCTTCTCAACTCAACTCTTTTCTTCTTGTGAGTGATGATGGCAAAAAGATCTTACCTAAGCACACCCCAAAACAAGGATTCAATGCCAAATTCCAGAAAGCTCTCTTCTTATCCCTACAACCTACAAAACTGTTGCTTCAAATCTCCCTTCCTGCTGCACATTTGCAACTGCCAAGTTCCAACCGATAGTATTTTGCTGAAATTTTTTATTTACATTACTATGACATCAACATCTTTACATTAACTTTTATAAGCCCAAGATACCAAACAACAATCCTGGATGTTAAAGAATATGCATACTGGATGTGGCTACTATAGCAGGCCTCCAGGCAACAATGAAATGACCTGTTCGCTGTACTTTGGATGAAGAAGTACAGCCTTCAAATAGAGCAAAAATAGGTTGGAGTTGGGACCTGTAAATGACCACTGGATACAATCATCTCCAGTAATCTCCAGAAGGCCAAATGAAGAAGAGGGATGTTTCTAATTGGCTGGTGAAATTGATTGGCCCAGGTGCTGACATTTAAATGGTCTATCAACTTGTACTGTTCACATACATTATAAAGCATTTCCACACAAGTTCCATGAAGTTCATGGCACTAATATTAACTACAATACTTGAAAAGGATAAGTACCTAACTAGTTTTTCACATCATTGCACTATTCCACAATGCGATTCGACCTTGAACTTGCTTTAGCTCTAATTGTGGTGGGTCATCTTTGTGATTTGGGAATGGTAAAGACAATCCTAGGAGCATCAATCCACACACCTCCACCTTGTACAACCCATCGTCAATTTGTGTCCCATGAAATGAATCCCCTGGAACTCTATAAACTAATGCACTTGCAACATGGATACCTATTCTATTAGGTTTCGCTTATGTAGCAAGAAAACCATCTCACCTATGGCAAATTGCACAAACACATTACAAGGTCATGAAATGCAATACTAGATCAAGGAGGTTTGTGGTTTGACATAATAACATTTTGATGTTTTGAGCATACGAAGATCAATTAAAATTTCTATATAGAAAGTCATCTCCCTTGTGCATGTCTAAGACTTCCACACATGGCTCTTGTGTTGTTGCTGCACCTCCTTGAGATTTAAGCATGGGGGGTTCTACCCTTGTTGGTTTCTTCTACCTTTTGCTCTGCCACCCACATAAAACCAAACATATCACGATGTACCTTGGTCTGAACATTATTTTGACCAATATTCTTTAGAGAATAGTCTTGGTTGTGAGTACACTACAAGTTCATTAAAAGATTGTTGTTTTTGATTACCCTACATGAACATCATATAAAATGTCAAACATAAAGCAAGTGTGAAAAGTTGTTTAATTTAAATTTTAGGGTTGCCAAAAATACTTGGTTCGATGCATTTAATGCGTTGGTGGCAAATTTTTTATATGGGGTCTAATTTTTGACCATTATGGCAACTTTAGCTTCATTTGCCTAAATGAATCAACATGGGTTTATTAGAGAACATTATTCACATGTGCCCTAAATAAGCACATCTATAATCAAGAAATTTGGCTACAATAACCTACAAAAAATAAACCTCTGATCAATCCAAACAACTTCAACAATTGCAACAAATTACATGCTTGGCACTTGGAGCTTATGGGGACCCACCTGAATGGTTACATCAGTACCTTTCGGTTGAGTTGGTCTCTAAGTTATTCGAGAGGTTACATGAACTTTGTTCTCCCATGTGGTGACCACCTTAATCACCTAATCACAGACCCAATAGTTCATTCATTTCATCAAAATAAACAAACAACCCTAATTTAAACATTTAATTGCAACTCACAGTTTCAATTCCCAAGTTTAAAACTTGAAGTAATTACAAACACGTGGCATAAAATTAAACCTAAGTTGCAACAAAATATGGGATCACTAGCTATAGACATTATAGGGTATTCATATTTAACTTGGCAGTCACTTGCATGGTTGAATAAGGAAATTCATATCATTAGTTGAAGCACAAAGACTTTTGGAATGCCATGAGTTCAATATAAAACCTTCACATTACAACATGAATTCGAGCTCTTCCATGCACGTACCTCACTTTCAATGAGATTTAATGTTTTCCTAATGTTGACCACATTCATACTTGTGTTGACTTCATCATGGTCATACAAATCACTTGCATTGGAAAAAATAATTATATAATGGCATCAACTCCTAGCAAGACTATAACCCTATATATAACCATACAAAAACCTATTAAAAGTCATATTTTTGCATCATAACAAAATACAGCAAGTTTGCAATACTTTCATTACCAATTTTTTTTGGTATAAACATTCATTTTGTCATCTAAACTTCTGGAATCAGGGGCTCCAAGAAGTTTAGGTTATTGAAGGAGTCGACACAAATTTTTGCCATCATGTGTCTCCCCACTAGTTTGACCTCAGAACTAGCTCTTGCTGCACCACTAGCATTAAAATCTACAATTAGATTCTTCTCTTTTCAAGCATGCAATTTTGTGTTCTCCAACACATGGGGTAGATTTTTTTCATTTGCTAAAACTTGTCTTTTGACGTCCAAACTTCTAGCACCCATTCCAATCACCTACATTTGGCACATGCATAAACTCAAGAATGGTGGTATTGAGGGATTAGATTGACTTGACATTCTCATTACATGTCTCCAACACTTGTGCAACTATGCCTGTAATTTTATGCAAATTGATTCAATTTGTCGAACGTGTAGATAATGTTATAAGATTGCCACCTTCTAAGAAGATGAAAAATAATCCAAAACTTGTGGAACATTAACAAGTATGATTCCCTAGCTATTAATCTTGAACAAAGATCCATGCTTCAAAATAGAAAATTATTGCCCATAAATCTACAAATGCACTATTGGAATGACTCAAAATGTGTGTTTTCAACCATAGAACACATTGCAAGCTAGTATCCATTTTCACATGAATCCATCATACCTATAACTCTTTTGCCAAAGTTACTAGACCCCTAATTCAAATTTAGGCAATCAATTTGCACTAGGAATGGAACATCTTAATATAAATATCAACTAGGTTTCAAGGGTTTAAGGAAATCCTAAATGTCTTTGCCAATGTTTGCTGAGAATCCAACCTTGCAATTTTTACAATTTCAGTCAGAGAAGGACTCCTAGCCCGTTTTCTTTTGCATGTTGACACACACCCATTAGCTATTCTAAAACAATGAATCCATGGGTTTATGGGTTTTCATCACCATCTGAACTTGGGACATAGCTCGATATTTGCACATCCTCTTGTAATGATGTGCTATTAGTGTTTTTTAAACAATTTGAGCTTGCATAGCTCTACCTTTAACCAGCTTTGCATGCAAATTTGTAATGCTTGCTATAGGGGCATTGTGCCTACATGGCCCTTCCTAGATACACTTTAAGGCTATTACCTTCTTCTTCACAATAACACCAATAGTTTCCCTCCTCCAAAAAAAATGAAAAGAACAAAGGCCACGTGTTAAAGCTAGCCTTGGGTCCTTCCTTCTAACAACAAAGACACCAGAAAAAACCCCCAATAGATTTGTAACTCTCTCTATAGGGCTACTACTAGAAACTTTTATAACTTGTCATTATTTTTTGGTTTCTAAATAGACATAATAACTAACTTTGTCAATTGATTTTCCAAGTTAAAACTTCAATGAAGTTTTTAAAATTCATTGTAATCCACAAGTAACTTGAGGGTGATCCAATGAGTTAACTTACAGATTTTGAATTATTTGGTCCACCCCAATTTTGCACAAGGCTTGTTAAACCTTGCCTACCTAGAGATCACAATATTGCTCATATGGAGTCTTGGTTGTAGGAATACCTTGTTGCATGGAATTAGTAGAAGACCACCAAGGTGCAAACGACTATAAAAGATTATGGCCCCAAGGTTTTAAATTTTCAAAACAATTTTAATAAAAACTTTGCAAGGTTGAATCATGGTACTTCAATATGTCAATAGAACCAAACAATGCCTAGTGGTTGGAGTTTCTACACAAAAGTTGTAGGTCCTTAATAGGGCATTGGCTACACCCCTTAAACAACCCGATATGATGATGAGAACAAAGACAATTTGCCTAATGGCCAAATTTACATCTCACTTAACTTATTTACACTTCCAAAAGCTAACCCCAAACACTTAGAGATGGGTTACTTGTCATCGAAGACTTTGTTTCAAAATTTGATCTTTAATCTTTCATTATGAGACCTAAAATCATTATTTTTTTCATCATGTGTTTTGATACAACTTCAATCCTTTCAATAGTTGAGACCTAATGTGCTTAATATAATGACCTTCTCATTTGGATTGTTAAAGAAAAAAAACTGGTTTGTGATTACATTTGGTAAATGTAGCAAACAAAAAAATCTAGCCCTTACAATTAGTCGTCTAAGGATGGGAAACCCAAACCTTTACCTAGAACACAACTTTGTAGATGGCAACTTCTTTGCAAAGATTATTTGAAATACAAACCCCATACAACCCATTATACCAACTACCAAACCTAATTTGCATCAACAAAATAAACAAAAGAAGTTGCACTTAAGAGTTTGTTTAAACTTATCCTACAAAACATTAAGTGAAGACTTTTGTCACCTCTTTTCACTCAAAACTCCACAACTTCTAGCACCTTGTTTCATGAACGATTCCTCATCTTCATGCAAGAAGAACTTGAAGCAAAGGAGCTAAAGAAGGCATGCAAGAACGCCCCAAAATGTTTATTGAAGTTTGAAATAAGTGGTCAAGAGCCAAGATTCACAGAGAGAAGTGTATCTCTGGCATGTATGGCGCGTTGAAATGTGTTTGGTGCATAGTGACTACATAGTAGTGTTTTTCAAGTCTTTTTGATATAGACATATTGGCGATCATACTAAAAACATGTAGAAAAAGTGGCTACCATCCTTAAGAACATGTAACCAAATATGGCTATAGACCAGATTTGAAGCACATTTATCTTTAGCCATCCTTCTATATTTGTGACTACTCATTGAAAATCAAATTTATAAATCTAGAGATTTAAAATTTTTTTTGGGATAATTTTTGGTGATGGAAACTTTCAAAATGAACCACATTTTTGCATTTTTAATTTTTAATTTCGCTTTTTGGCTTTTTTTGCCAATAAAAAAAAAGGCTACTACCCTAGAATAAAACAACGAAATTATAAATTGAGATTTTTTTAACCAATTAACTTTGGGGTTTTTCAATTGTTAGAAGTGAGAAAAAATTAGCTTAAATGGCTAAACTTCCACAATTGGTTATTAGTGTGTGGCCAAAAATATAGATGGATTTTTAAAAATTGTACTCATAAATATGGTTTATAGGCAAATTTGGCACAACGCTAGGGCTGATTGTGGATGACCTAGCCATTTTGGCTAAAATGCCAAATTCCAAAAAAGGACTCAAAAAGTTTAGGTCGACTTTTGCCCTAAATCTGTATCTAGCTCACCTACTAGATCGTTAGGGTTTAGGTTGACGTTTGTTAGATCGGCAGTTAGGCTTTGGAGCTCGTAGAACAACATTGTTTTAGTTTTCTTTCATTGGGTGCTTGGTGGGAGATCAATGCCAGTGTGCTTGAGATGTAGGAGGGGTGAATTTAATATTGAGATGGCGCGTTCTTTGAAGACTTGACGAACGTGCTCGGCAACAAGTCATTTCATGCTTGACATTCAGGTACATACACTCCTATTCAATCCAAACAACTTGCACAGTTTGTTGTTTACAAGCTCACACACAATATTGTAGCTTTAGGCATTGGTTGGATCATTGTGAACTTTCGTCTTTACCATGGTCCTTACCTTCAATGTCTACTGATGTCGAGTTTCTTTAGTCAATTGTCCCTTAGGTTTATGTCTAAACATCTGCACCTGATTGCGTATGCCCAGGATTGACGAAATTGCATAAGGGAGGCCGCACTCAACCACTCAAGGCCTTTGGATCAAGCTCACCTTTCTTCACATGCAGGTATTGTAATTCTCTGTCCTTCTTTCACCTCTTTGTGTTACATGTCCTCCTTTGTGCTCTTAATCACATATGCCAGATTTTGTTTCAAGAAGCCTATGGCACAAGCCTTCTCTATCTGAAATATGACTATCTTAATTTGGGAGCTTAATTTTTTCCTTAGTCCTACTTGCGAGAGAGAATTTCAACTAGAATGTAGAATCTGAATGTGAAACTTGTAGAAGTCAATGTTCAACCATATTGCTTTCCCATTTCACTTATCAGAATTAAGGTGCATGCAAGTAAGCTTAGACTCTTATCCATCCATAGCTTATATGTGAAATAGACCTGTTGTTCATTGTCTTGATCATCATCTGTATGTGGAATTCAGAAATATAGATCTGTTAGTAGCATACCATGGTCAGGAAAAGCCACTTTTGCAACAAGTTTTTGGGGAAACACATATGGTTCATATAAAGAATTTAATGAGAGCAGAAATGGAGATTTTTACACATTGTTGATGCTATTGATCAATCAGATCTGCATTGACTTGGAATGATTAAGCAGATAGTTGCTGCTGTTGATTAATAAAATCTGCATTTTGCTGATCAAGTAGACTGTTGATTTCCTTCATCTGCTGGAAAATGAAGATCAAGCAGATTGTCAATAATTTGCTTTGATTTGCATTTTGAGCTTATCAACAGTCTGATTGCAAGTAGCTTAGACTCTTCTCCATCCCGGCTACGTGAAATGGACTTACTGTTAATTGTCCTGATTATCACTTGTAGTGGAATTCAAAAATGTAGATGTGTTAGTAGCATACCATAGTCAAGAAAAGGCACTTTGATAAGCTTTTTGAGCTTATCACCTGTAGACTGAGATGGTCCTTTGGGTGACAATTAGTCCAACTTGGAAAGAAACATATCTCTGCTTGGGTGCAACAAAATGAAAGGGTTTAGGGTGTATGAATAGTGTAAATACTTTAATTAGTGTAATTTAGATTAATTCTCAGAAGTCAAAAATAAGAGATGTGTAAAGAAACCCCACACTAAGCTCAGTTACACATTCTTTGCACCTATCAAAGCAAGAAAAATAGTATTAAGATTATCAAAGCAAGAAAAATAATGATAATCTAACTGCCTAATTCCCATCCGCAGGCCAAGATATGCAAAACTGCATTATAATAAGCCTTTGCCCAACTCACCCACAAATTTGGTAAAACATGCAATAACCAGTATAATATCTAACCTTGCACAATTCAGCTACAAATTTGACAAATTACACTACTTCTGCAATACTTGAAACCTTGAAAAGTTTCACCAACAAATTTGGCCAAATATGAAATAACTCCATGACACTTGTTACGTTGCACAATTCATTCGTTCACTCATTTGCCAAAATAAACACTAATTCTGTTATAATCAAAACCTTCCACAATTGACCCACGAATTTGGGGAGTTGGAGACTGATTTCATAACATGTGACACTAAAGAGAGAAAAATCAAACAAACAAAGAGCAGAAGAATTGGCATTAGAAATGGGACAATCAATCTGTACAGAGAAAATGGTGACGTTTTTTGGTTCCTTTTTTTTTTTTTTGGCCTCTTTCGGTTGCCTTTCCTCCTTTAAAGATATACACTGGTCAATTGGAGATCCAAAAAAAGAGCCTAAACATTTTAGGTGACACTGGAACTCTTGTGCAAATTTGTGGGTGCAATACTTCGCAGTTGTGAGTCGCAGTCGCACCACCACCCACAAACACTTACGTCCTGAAACTCGCTGTTGGTTTGTGGGTGCAATTCGCAGTTTGTGGACTTTTCCTGGGTTGCCGTAAGGGATGATGCCGGAACAGGCGGCTGGTGGAGGTGAGGACAGCGGGGTTTGAAATTGCAGCGAGAGATTTGAGCTCCTCCAGCTTCATGATCAATCCGCTACCCCCCAAAACAGTTGCGGCATGTTTGTGTCGTTGCAGGGCGCGAACTTCTGCAAAGGAGGAGAAAATTTTGTTGATCAGCTTCACATGAGCTCTTCTTGCAGGGATTGATGATCATGTTCTTTTATTTTTGCAGCAGATCTGTAGGACTAATACTACTACTACTGGTACTCGAGGAGAAGGAGGAGGCTAAGCCAGTAGTAGTAGTAGTAGCAGGTGCTGCTGCTGCTGCTCCTACTGCGCCTGAATTATTGGCAGCAGCAAGGTCGCTGCCGGTACAGCTTGTTTTGCAGCAGTCATGGTGGTTTTGCAGTCTCACCTCCATTTTATCGATGAGTTCTGTGGCGGTAGGTGCGGAAACCAGGATGCTGCGTCCGGCTACATTTAGAAACCCTTCTTCCACTGCTTTGTCGAAGAGGGCCAAGAGCGGGTCGTAGTAGCCGTTGGCATTCAGAAGCCCCACCTACAATACAATTCGAGACCAGCCCACACAACTTCCGCAGCTTGAGATAATTTAGTACACATGATATGTGATCTTCTCATCATCACTAGAGCTGATCTCCGATTCAAACTGATTCAGAATGCTTGAGAATTCATTTGAGTATTAGACTTGGGTTCTGGAATCCGGAAGAATTGCGAAGATCTCCAGGTTTCTAGAAGAAGGTTGTGCAGGATTCCACAAGGAACTCTTTGGATGATTCCCATGAGGGAAAATTGTCTAACTTTACCTCCAAAAATAGACTTCAAACGTAAGTAACAGGGAATTTTGCAACATTCCCAAGGAACCTCACATGGAAAGTTCATCTAGAAGGGTTTATGTACAACTCTACCATGTGACTATAAGGACAAGTCGGTCATTTATGCTTGGTTGGAAAGCACCTATTGGGAGCAATACCAATTTTCCCTTTGGCAATGGTTCGAAGAGGAGTTTCTAAAAAGGATAACTGAGAACTTTCCCACATGTCAGACAGGGAGTTGTAAGAGAACTCCTCGTGCCAGAAGGAAGCGACCATTGAAGAAAAAGATGGAAGCTATTCGACATCACCATTGAGGATGTGGGTCACGTACTGGCTTAGCATGAATACCCAGCTGGGACCATGTGATGATTTCGAGTAACTCGTCGAGTGTACCATATCCACCTGCACAACGAGTATATTTTTTAGGTAGCTGATTCACCAATTCCAGGAGCCACGAAGAACGGAGAAATATGAATCACAAGTATAACATTATTCTGCACGTCGCCAGGCTCAGATCAGATCGAGGGAGGGAGGAGAGCCTCAGGGATATATATACCGGGGAGAGCAATGAAGGCGTCGGCTAGACGAGCCATCTCGGCCTTGCGTTGGTGCATGTCGTCTACGACGACCATATCTCCCACTGTCTGTCCACAAATCTGCACATGGATCACGGTCATGACATCGCGGTTGCAGCGTGCAATTGTTCCCAGGGTTGTTCTAAAGTCACGTAGATCTCAAGCAAATCAATTGTCCACCGAAGACTGCATATATCTGTTCTCCTAGGTCAAACTCAGATTATTATAAGCGGTCGTAGCGGAAAACAGAATTCAAAGATGCGATGGATTCGAGTACGGGAATGGAACTCTGGAGGATCTGCAACAGTTTGGATCATACCTCGCGCGGCATCAGGGCCTTGGGTATAACGCTGCAGCCATCCACCACAGCCACTCAATCAGAAAGTACGTCAAAGCTGTGACTCTTCGAATTTGACAAGAGACCCAAAAGGCTTGAACAAGAGGACGTATAAGAAACAAGACGTTTCTGTAACATTCTCCAGAGTCTCTTGACGTTCCAATCCAAGAGTTGCAACGGTTGCAGCCAGCTAATGGCAATCTGCATGGAACTTGCACTCTCGTTTCTCCACACTGCTAGCTGCTGCGAGAAGGGAGAAGAAGAACAACATCAATGAAGAACACGCACCCAATAACATGATTCCCACCAGCATGAACCGTCTCCGCAATCTTGCCCATGAGTCCTATACTTCCACCTCCGTAAACCAGATCTATCTTCCGCCGCACCTGACGACAACAACATCCAACCCCGAACATTGATTAACAAGATTGTCTAAAATTGAAAAACCTCCAGCAGCTACAATATCACCCAAAACTGCAACGCGTTGCTCAAATGTGTTCAAAGTATTGTGTACTTACCGCATGCAATTCCATCCTTTGGCGTACATATTATTACTGCATGCATTCTGCTCAAATCTAGATTTCATGTGTTGGGTTCATAGATTGCTGAAAGCAGTGCCTAGTAGAAAGATCAAGGTTCAAGAAGAGGGAAGTATTTTAGAGCTACTTACAAGCTCGTTCCCGAGCTCCATAGCAACGTCAATGTAAACGCTCTTATTCCCACTGCTACTTCCGCAGAAAACACAGATGCGCTTAAACCCTGATTGTAGCTCCTGGTCAGCTGCACCCTGCAACAACTTGTGCACGTTCGCCTCGGACCCCATGGAGAGAGAGCGCCTGACAGAAAAAAAGAAAAAAGAAACCCACCACTCCCCAAAGCAAAACAACAAAAACAAAAAAGAGCCCCACCACAAGTTCTGCTATGTTAATAATAATTTCAGATCCGCAGCAGCAGCAGCAACAGGAGATCAAATGCAGAATCAACTCGCGTAGTGTTTATAAATTGATCAGTCAAAACGAGAAACAATAACACCAGTAGTCTCGTGGGTGAGGAAACTTCACACTCGTGAAATACGAACTTAGTTTGCAAACTGGAAGAAACCTAGACAGCTTTCGTTTTAACTAAGAAGATTACAGTACGCAAACTTCGCAAAAGACACATCCGAAGAGTCTACTTCATTATGAAGAAGAAATTTCGGAGGAGCGCTGATCAAATTATAGGTCAGAAAAAAAGGCCAAAAAAAAAAAAAGAAAAAAAAAACGATACGTTGAAGAAATTAAGATTAAAAGTTACTAACCTCCCGGAAATAAA
>Ga0116227_10002690_pt1 | contig 40087 bp, 31 predicted proteins | sample S1TSphgellanicum_FD_89693 | JGI IMG/M metagenome (GOLD analysis project Ga0116227, IMG submission 89693) | Host-associated microbial communities from peat moss isolated from Minnesota, USA - S1T2_Fb - Sphagnum magellanicum MG | ecosystem: Host-associated > Plants > Peat moss > Unclassified...
ACCCTAAACCTAATGGTTAAGTTAGTAGGGTATGTAATTAATAGAGTAGCTAGGTTAGTAGGGTAGGTGGTTAGTACAATAGCTAGGTCAGTAAGATAACTAGTTATTAGGGTAGCTGTGTCAGGAGGTTGGTGCAATACTTATGAGGGTAGGAAAGTGAGCAGGGTAGCTATGTGTGAGGTCAGGTCCAAGAAAAACAGCTAAGAACAAAAAATAAATAAAAGAAAAAAAAAGTACAGCGATTAGCAGCAAAAAGAAATCGACTGTGATGAGCCCCATCCGGCGCCAAATGAAAAAATGCAACCCATCCAGTGGACAGAACGGCCAACTGGTGCATTGGTGGCTGTTAATTCACTCTGGCCGAGATGCTTTTAGTCAAGATTTTACTGGAGAAGTTTCAAATATTTGACAGCAGCAGGTATTATCAAAGATTTCTTGGTATGTACTATTCTTCATCTCTTTCTTAAACCACTTAAGAAAGTCACTGGAAATGAAATTGATTAATTTCAAAATCTTGCTGAGCATCCTAAAAGATACTACATTACTTAGTGCAATTAGAGTATCTCCAGTGGTGCTCAGTATGTGACCATGCAAAATTATTTCTCACACCCAAGTTGAGTTATTTACTTTTTTTCCAACCCCACCCATAAAACAAAATGTTGGGATTGCAAATAGGTGGGAGACTATTAATAGCAACCCATCTGGACCAATCAAACTATTTAGCCAATCAACAGCAGGTTTTATGCTTTGCTGTGCCTTTCACCAGCCTCTGCATCCTGTGCACAAATGCTGGGTCAAAACCATTTTGTGGAGAAAATTGGCATGTTTTGACTTTTTGTTCATCTGATTTTCCTTTGCAGGGCCGCATACTGATCACCAGTGGAGCTGCTCTTAGTGTGCTGCAAAGGGTGGTGGGGGGATGAAACCGCACTGCAGAAAAGAGGCAGTTGACAACATTGCAAGGAGGTAAGATACAACCTCATTGCAAATGGGTGATGAAATTGTTCTTGTATGCACATGTTGAGAGCTTCAAACTGTTCTCATCATCATCATCATTATCAATTGGAGAGGTTTTCAAACAACTTAGGCTTTTGTACTCTCATCCGTATTGTAGATTGCCATGTTTCCTCAAGCGAGCAAAAGGTCTGCACAAGTTTTGCCACTCTTGTATAGTCTAAACTGCTTTGCAAATAAGTGAATAATGTTTCTCTGTACAGAGATGTCATGGCACAAATTTACAGGCAAATGTTCTGTGAAGGACCTGAGCGGCCAATGCAAATTTCTGGGATTTTAGGTTCTAGTGGTGGGGATGTGGAATGGACAACATATCTTGGGTGAATTCAGAATTCACAGGGCTTCAAGTCAGGATGTAGAAATTAACGGGCTCTTCCATACTCTGAAGCAGATTGTATAACATGGGAAGGAGTTGAAGCAGAGTGGCATTATCTCTACTGTGAAGATGTTGTGTTGTTATGGCTGTACCCCTCTGTGATGACACATGCACATTATCAATGAAGCAGCAACAGGGAAAGTGGCAAAGAAACTGACATTAAAACAAGAAAAAAACCTGAACCCCTGGAGTGGAGAGAACCCAGACCTTGCTGCTGCCTCCACGAAATACCAAACTTCTGAAAAACAATTCTATGCATTTATTGTCAAACATTGTGCAAGAAGACAAGGGACTGTTTCTTTCTATATGCAGATGGTGTTAAGCAAGGGAATTCAAAGGAAATCGTCATGGTCCAACTTCTCTCAAGAATCAGGTGTTGCCTTGTCCAGTGCCTGTAACTCCTACTGGGTGCATCAAATGATCGCCATATCTGCTGTCAATTGCTGTTGTTGTGCAGAAAACGAAGTGATATACTTGGGTTGGGTCCAATACAACAAGGTACCCAAAAGAACTTTTGGTCTCCGTTAACAACACTACTGGTCCATTGTCTGGTTTCAGTGGCTTGCTCACATGTACATACATTGATGTCCTTGAATGCCGTGAGAATGGACTACGCCATGTTATGTACTTCTCTCCACAAGAACAGTGTTTCTTTGGTGACTTTGATTCATCACAACTCATGTGTAGCAATCATGTTGTCCACTGCCCACTGTAAACCCACTTTCATCATGATGCAACTCTAGAGCAATGTATTCTGTCCACAGGTAGCTGCTGCTGCTGCTGTATGCGCTGTATGCAAGAGAACGGCTTTAATCTCATCAGGTCCAATTTCCACCTCTTTTGCTTGCTGCACAAAAGCTTACACACACCACCCTCCTTTTAGATTATGAACTGGAGAAAAATATGTACACTTGATATTAACAAGCCATGCACATTGTTCCAACAAGAATACTGAGTTAGTCCTGGATCTTTTCAATTCTCACCTCCTGGAGTGTCGCTAGCACAAATTTTTGGGTTCTGAGGTTGATAAGAAGAAGAACAAGCTTCTTGAAGTTTATAGATATGATGAAATGGAATTGTGGGTTTGAAAAAGATACAGATATCAAAGTTGGACACTGATGCATGAGACATGCTGAAGATGAACAACAATCAAGTATATATATCTCCAGAGCAGACAACCAAACAGAAGTTGTGTTCGGAAAATCTTGCCTCAGCACGAAACACATCAAGTGCAAATCCATTGAAGCAGCTGATTACAGCCTGCTGCACATCCAAGCCAAGGCCATCAAGTGCACGCATTGTGGAGAGGAGGAGTCCTGGCCGACGAGCACAGAACATGTGGATGTTGAGGGCTCGTCCTTCCCTGATTCTAACCTCCACCTGCAGCATCATCATCATCATCATCATCATCATGTCCAAAAGCTCTCAAAGGAAGTCAGATGCTGCTGCAATCACACTTTTTGTAGTGGCAAGTAGAGTTGCATAAGCTGCCTGAACTTGATTCTTCATTCTGCACTTGATTGAGAGTCTGCAGCAGCCACCCACCAACTGTGGGTGCTGCTGTACATGCTGCTCAGACAAGTGCTTCTAACAATCAGTCCAGAACCAATTAAAAGCTTAGTAGAGAAACTTCATAGCCATACCCAAGAGAAAGGAGAGAAAACATAAAACACTACTACTACTACTACTACTACTACTACTACAGAGCATGTGTTGCGCGCTACCCCTCCCAATCAGTGCAGCGGAAAAGAAGTACAAGCTTGGTAGAAAAACTACTTAACAACCAGAAATTGCAAGCTCAGTAGAACGAACCTTCACAACCATATCTGAAATGAGAACAAACATAAGAAGACTACAGCAGATCTGTGCAGTTGGACATGGTTGTTGTTTGGTCAATAATGGAGCACTGAGGTGGAGGAAAAGAAGAAGAAAGAAGAAGAAGAAGGAGATGGTGGGTGAGGGTGCCAGGTGGTGGTGGGTGGTAGCTGGAAGAATGCTCACTCACCCGTGCAGGTTGGATATCAGTGATGATGGGCAAGGAGGGGTTGTTAGGACATTCCTCCTTCACTGTAGTTCGACAAGCAAGTGTTGAACCTGCTGCTGCAAGTGGTTGTTGTGAAGAAGATTGTGTGCCAGCAGCCTCCAGCTCGGTGTGCAGATCATTGATCCGCTGCAACAGTTCCTTCAGATACTCGATTGCATCACCCAATATGGACGCCCTGTCCATCTATGCAGCCCAATCCCCAGCCCACCCATTGCATCTCAGGCAGCTGGGAACATATGCACAAGACTTAGGTTTTCTCGTGAGAGAGAGAGAGAAAGAGATCAGTTCCAGGAAAACCCTGAACCTGATTCGACAGATGGAAGGCACTTTGAATCCTTTGCAAATGGCTGCTGTCAATGGCAGGATGTGGAGAACATGTTCACAGAGAGAGAGAGAGAGAGAGAGAGAGAGAGAGAGAGAGAACTAGCACTCTTCTTCTTCTCCCTCAGAGAAAGCCTAACCTACCCATTCTCAAAAGATGGAGAAAAAGTGAGAGGATCACCAGAGATGGGAAGCAGCAAACGCAGAGTGACTACCTTGGTGATCTTGGGCACCACGGATCGAAGCATGTAAAGGCGATCGTTGAGCTTCTTGCGACGTCTTCGTTCCGCCATGAGGTTCTTGGCAGGCAGTCCCTTTTTCCCCTTACCCTTGTTGTTGCTGCCGCCGCCATGGCCGCCGAAGACAATGCCATGGCCACCACCACCATCTCCTCCTCCTCTTCCCTCCATGCCGCCCCCCAGAGTGTCATCTGTCTCATACAACAGTGCGCCCGACCCATCGCCGCCGCTTTCATCGAGCTCGTCCGGCTCCTCGTCGTCTTCTTCTTCTTTGGCGTCATCTTGCAGCTCTCCTCCTCCTCCATCTTCTTCTTCTTCATCATCATCTTCTTCTACTAAGCCCACCAAGTCGTCCGAGGCTGAATAATTCTGGCCGCCTACAACACGTACCCGCTTGCACCCGCTGCTGCTGCTGCCTCCAAGTGCTTGTAGCCGCTGTATCTGTTTGCCTTTGCCGTTGTGGGGGCTATGATCTTCTTCCGGCATCATGTCCATGGAAGAATCATTTGAGGCTGATGTGAGCACAAGTGCTGCAGCAGGAGGCGGGGGGGATTTGATCATCATCGTGGGTGAGGCAGCAATTCCTCCGGTGCTGCTGTTGTTGTTGTTATTGTTACAGTGCCTGGATGCAGTACGCTTCTGGAAGAGAGTCTGGGAAGAAGAAGAGCCGCTGCCATGATCCATCAACTTTGGACGAGGAAACGCCTGCCCGGATGCTGCTGCTGATGATCCTCCTCCTCCTCCTCCTCGCTGATCTACTGTGTTCGACAGTTGCAAGAAGGGATCAAGCTGGTTCCCAGCTGCTGCCTGTTTTCCTCCAGAAGCATTTCTTTGGCTTGCATGGGAATTCGCAGCAGCGATGGTGCCAAAGCAGCTGACATCCGAGCTGAAGCCGCCGCCAGAGAGCACTCCCGTGAGACCATTGCGACCACCTGCAGCAAAATTGTTGCCGAAGCTGCTGGGGGAGACGCTGTTGACGCTCACAATGTTGCTAAAAGTAGTACTAGCACTTCGAGGAGGACTAAGCATTATGATTCCATTGCAGCTGCTTGTGAGGCCGCCATCGCTGCTGCTACTGCTGCAAATCCCCCGCATCAAAGGACCGCTTCTTCCTCCACCTGATCCTCCTACGACAGAAGCAGCTGTTTGCTCCTGCAGCTGATCACATCCCAATCCATCAAGCGGAAGGAGACCACTGCAGCTACTAGTATGAATCCCTCCTGCAGCAGTGCGAAAACCACCACTGCAGCTGTTATCGAAGGCTCCACTCAGCGAGCTAGCTGCAGGATCCAACAAGGCACTCAAAGACCCAACACCAGCAGAAGACCTGTTGTTGTTGTTGTTGTTGTTGTTGTTACTGAACGAGCAGCTGCCGGGCACTCCTGATCCGAGGTTGCGGGTGGAATGACTCGGAGAAAGAAAGGACTGGAACTGGGGCGAATCTAAGAGGAAAATTGAGGAGGGATATAAAGCTGCAGGTACTATTCCATGAACTGTGTCCATGGCTTGCTGCACCAGACATGAGCTGCCAGGGGACGACGTCGAGTAGCAGCAGCTGGAGAATTCCTTCATATCATCCATGATGGAAAGGGAAGTCTGATCCTCTGGTGTGCCTGCCATGTACCATTCCTCGTCATCTAGCTGCACCCCCCCAGCAACAGCTGCTGCTGCTGCTCCTCCTCCTCCTCCAGCAGCTGCTCTGCTACTCCCCAGGCGTTGATCCTCCTGGCTGCAGCATGTCCCTTCCTGATCCTCATCCATAATTTCCTCTCTCACAATTGCTGCAGCTCAGCCTCAACAAAGCTTGCACAAACCTGCACAAGACTGTAAAGTGACTAGAGACTCTAGTATATTTGATCTCCTATGGCAGCAACTGCAGGCACACAACATGAAACTGCAATGTTCAACAACCCCCACTAAGAAGAACAGAACAGGCTTTCCTTGAACAAACAACAGCTCCTGAGCCAAAACAAAAACCAACAAAAGTTGCTCTAAGAACTAGAGCAAGCTTTCCCTTGCTACTACTACTACAACCATGATATTGTTGGATCCAAATTGAACAAGCTTTCATTCATGCATGCTTGCATGCATGCTCAATATACCCCCTATATGATGAACACCCACCACCCCCATTCCATATTCATACAACAAACAAGTCCTTCAACAACCCCAAAAAAACTTCCAACAAACACTTGTAAACAAATCAACAATCATCAAACAAAACACAGCTTGCCTGCAGATTAGATTAGATTAGATTGTGTTGTTTTTTTGTTTTTGTTTTTGTTTTGTTTCTTGTTTCTTGTTTTTGTTGATGATTCTGGAGCTCTCTCTGCAGAAACAAGTTTCAGACTAAATTCAACATTTGATCAATTCTGCAGCACTGGATGATGATCAGCAGCTCTTGCAAAGAACAACAAGACTCTCTCTCCTAGTCCCCCTCTCCTGATCTCTCTTCTTCTTCTTCTTCTTCTTCTTCCTTCCTTCCTTCCTTCCTTCACATCTTGAGCTCAATTTGAGAGAGTTTCTAAGCAGTTTTTGGGCTTGCCTAGCAAGGCAAGGATATTGTGTTTAGATTCATTATAGAGTACAGTAGCTTAAGGGATTTTTATAGGCCCCTAGGTAAATAATAATAATAAATAATAATAATAATAATAGGTCTATTTATTTTTATATGAGAATTTTTGAAACATAATATTTTGGCTTGTGTTGAGACTTGAGATTAGTTTAAAAAGTCATAATATCTTGAAGGATTTTGGTTTGGTTTTAGAGGATTTTTTGAAGATTATGTTTTTTGCATGGCCAAATATTTGAGTTTCCATAATTCTTCTTTTGCCTTAATAAGATACTTTTTAAAAAAATGTAAATGGCAAGGCCCCATTGTGTGACACACCCCCTTGTTTAATCTTTTTTTTTTTTCTATATATATTTTTCCTTCCTCCCTAATTTTGTGATTATTTAAACTAACAAAAATCACATTTTCTCAAAATTTGTGGAATAAAGTCACCATTTCCACTTTTAAGAATGCTTTTTTCTAGAGTAGAATCTCATGGTTCAATTTTTGATTCAACCAAAGTTCAAAACAATCATCCCTAAACATAATAATAATAATAATAATAATAATAATAATATAATTTAAATAGTAATAATAATTATTGTAAAAAAAACACAGCTGAATTTTAATGGACTCATAAACCCCTTAGCAATAGAATTAATAGCCCAATATTAATTCTACTTTAAACTGAAATGAAGTACATTACTATCCCAAGGAGTGTTTTTTTTAATTAAATTTTTAAAATAAAAAATAGATTAAAAAAAGAAATTAGTGGAGAATTTTGGCACTGTGGCTACAAAGGCTTTTTCTGGAAAAAAGAAGAAGCAAAAGTCGCCATATTTTGAGGATTTAACGAAACTTTACCATTTAAAAATATTATTTATTGTATGTTGTTTTAATTAATTGATTAATTAACGAATCAATTTATTCATTCATTCATGCATGCATTCATGATGGGTACCTAACGTGCTACGAAATTCATTCATCTACCGACATAGACGCCTTTAACTACGCATACGGAGATGGATGGACTACGGCCGAACCAATATTCATTATTATTCCCTTTTGATTTTATTTTCATTAAAATACATTTAAAAATAATAATAATAATTTTCGGTTGTTGCGGGTAAAGCGTGCGTGTGTGCGTGATGAACCCGTGCAGTCTCCCCCCCCCCCCCTAAATTCCAATAAAAGAATTTGTACCACGTTTTTGAGCTTTAGCCTACCAAAAGGGATTTTAACTTAGGTAGTTTTTTTCTCTTAAATAATTTTTTTAAAATTATTTTTTCAAACTAATTTTAAACTTAGGTAGATTTTTTTTTCTAAAAATGGTGGATGTTTTTTCCTTTAAAAAGTATTTATTTGGTTCTTTTTTATTGTTTTTTTTTTCATTACCATTCCTCTTGATCCTTTTTTTTTTCTTTTCAATTTTTTTTAGAATTCATGAGTCATGACCCATCTGAGAAGTAAAGTGGTTAGCTCTCTAACCATCTGGTGTTTTTGACTAGGGAAAAAATAAAAGCCTGAAGTAATTTTTATTTATTTATTTATTTTTGAGTTATAGGTATCCATTTCAAGGGGGTGAGATCTTGTAACATTTTGCCAATTTTTAACATACATGGCTCCCAACTCCAAACCAAATTGCAAAAACCAAGCAAAAGCTTTCCAAAAACTTCTGAATTAACCCAAGCCTACCAAAAGTTGCAACCATTTGTGAAATCAAAGCAAATTTACCAAAAAAAAACTCATGAACTCCAACGTCCAAGCCCCATTAAAATTGCAAACCACTCACGAATCCCAAGCAAAAAGCTTGCAAAAAAACTCAATCGCAAGTAAATGCAACAAACTCATGAAAGCAAGCAAATGGCCATCACTCGTGAGACCAAGTTTGTTTGCAACTTATGTGATTCAATAACATAAGTTGTTGGGTTTTTACTTCTCACAATTCTCGCACTTTGATGACGTTTGGATGTTGTTTATTAGGTATACACTTTTGACGTTTCTATTGTTTACCCTAAAAACCTTAAACCCTAAAAAACCCTTTCATGTTTCTATAGTTTACAAGTGTGATGCAAAAATAATACCATGTTGGGTTTGCTTCGCACATTCTAAACATTTTTGTTTTTGTTATTGGGGGGAGAAGATTGGAGATGTTAGGCTAGTTGGGTTGCTTATTATTATCAAGTGTTAACATCAAGCACGAGCTACTTCTTTCTTACTAGTACGGATTTTAATGAATCCACAACCGCTTGCTAGTTGGCCATGAGTACTAGCCATAACTTGGGCTACGTATTGGCTTGCTACCGATTTCTCACCATTATTACCAATGGACTACAATTGCGTCCCCTTCTTACCACCATGCACTACTACAATTCCCCTTTTTCTTCCCTTTGTGGATTTATTGCCCTTAAAATTGTGTAAACATTAGGGATTCCATATTGTTATTGGCTGCTTGTTGTTCATATACAAGCTGAAATGCAAACTTCACAAGGGACTAATATATAATGGGTTGGTGCAAAGTATTCCCAAGAGGCCATGTGTGTAATAGGTATAGGCAATGACCAATGGGTCTGTACAAAATTAAAAAGGCAAGCTGCCAAAACATGGATATGTTTGAACCGTGTCTTCTTTCTTTAGCCAAAATTCAGATGATTTGAAAATTCATCCATGCAATCCATCTGCTTGGTCGTGCATCTTGTGTTGAGTTTGTGGAATGGTAATTAATTGGGTTGGAGTGAACCAACATACACAAAAATGCATGAAGAGATACACACCTAAAATATGCAACTCCAATAACATATATATTGCATAGGTTTACAAGTGTAATTTACCCACAAAAAAAAACCCAATACAAGTTAGTGGTATTGTAATATCCGGGGCCTTTTCCACACTTAACATCTTATATGCTCTTAGTTTAGTGGTAAAATGTGTGGCATACTAAATGGAAAACTCTAATGAACTTACACAATTTCCATTTTGTTATAATGTTGCTTGGTCCCTAGCATCAAGGCCTTCAACACTATAGCTTTACTTAGCATTATAATGAACTATTGTTTGTGTGTGCACGCGCATGCACACAACATGCTCCAATTGGGCTTTTTTTTTCCTAGACAAATAATGCCATTGTCCCCATGGCACCAAAGTAAAAATGGAAGCCTTATGAAACATCCCCAAAAACACATAATGGCCATTAGTTGATGCTATCATGTCATTTGGTTTCAAATCCTTGTTTCCCCCCCCCCCTCCCATGATAGGATTGTGATCCTTGCTTTTGCACAACTCAAACTAAGCACACAATGAATGCAAAATGTTGTAGGCAAATCCTAGCATCAAGGGGATAGCCTAGTGACCATCATTCATGACTACCTTGCAAGCGGTTGTGAGTTCAATGCACCGCTAGGTCATATTAGATGCTATCAAATACTAACCAACCCAATTATACTGGGGAATTTGAGTAAAACCCATATATCCAAATTTGTGAGAACCTACTAGCTTCCAAGTCCTTGTGAGAAGAATTCCTTGTAGGCCATTTTGAAAGAGTTCACCTTGTCAAATGAAGCTCACATACATAATCAAAAAACATATCAAAGTTTGTGAGGAACTAGGTTTTTGAGGGATAAAGTTGTGAGCTCTTTTGAGCCTATTTCAATGAGTCCTGTAGAATTCTAAACCTGAAACCCTAAAGTAGAATCCCAAAAATAAGTCTCCTCCAAGGCCATCAATTTGGCTCTTAAGTCCCCATGATCCCCATAGTTTGTTGTGCATCTATGGCACATGTATGATGTAATTAAATTTCACCATCATATATATATATATATATGGCATGTGAATATAACAATACTAATGCCAGTGTTTTTTTCTTTCAATTTTTTGATTTTGCAAAAGTGGTGATTCTTTTTTCTGGGAGACAAAATTTACACCAAAAAACACATTTTTCCAATCTTTTTCTCAAAAATTCACAAAATAATGAACCAAAATGATCATTTACTAATACTCTATACAAGCATTTGAAAAGAAGAAATTTCAATCCCCCCCTTTTTTTTTCTTTTGGATCTCCTCATGATATTTTACAAAATCCATTGGAGGAAGTTGCTGATTACAGTTTTTCTTTTTCTTTTTCCTTCCCAATTTTCTGACAATATGTCAATAGTACAACAAAATTATTTTATTTTTCACATTTGTGCAAAATTCTTCACCCAGAATTTAAAAAAAAAAAAGAAGTTTGTTATTGAGTGACCAAAAAACAACATACATCTTTCATTTTTAAGTTACAAGGAAACATGGTTAACATGAAGCAATCACCTTTGTTGTTGTTGAAGCAACTTTTAAAATGTCATGTGTTACCGCATCAATGCCTACTTATATAATTGTCAATAGACACATACAACAAATAACAACACAATATTCAAAATAATGCATCAACCCAAATAATTTGGGATCAAGCAACAAAAGATTATATTTTAAACATGAAAAAATCTGAACTTGTTCACATTGAAATTGATTTGTGATTAAACTAACTATTAAATTGGCCTAATTAATTAGGATTAGACCTAATTAAGCTAGACTCATTCCTGTAACTAAATAACAACTCTTGACAAAGACAACAATCCTAAACATGAGAGTTTTTAAAAAATTCATTCAATGTAGCATTGCATTCAAAGGGGTGCTTGGTGGGGGAGTGGTAGATTCAATGGTTGGTGAAAAGTCTATAGAGTCAGATTGTTGCGAATTTTTTTTGCATAACCCAATTGCTACAAAGCCTCAAATTGTGGAAACTCGACATAGTAAAGGACATGGTATGATTTATTTTTTGGTTCATAGCAAAAGAATAACACAGAATACAATACAATACAATAATATCATAATATCTCTTTTCATCCACAATGCCACATGTGGAAAATTGATGTAGGTTTTAACAGAATCGACATAACCTTACAAACACATTCTAGACTATTCTATTGTGTAAACAGGAGAGAGATGAGAGATAATGACGGAAGTCATCATTCATCACCAAACAAATTTCATTACAAAACTTCATCCATAATCTTAGTTTGAAATATATTTAGTGATAGATAAAGCTCGAGGGTGAGAGCTTTACTGGAATAAGGGCACACACAAGGCAAAGCTTAATCTGGTAATGTCCCTCACCCAAGAAGGGCTTTAATGTGCATAAAACATGTGCCGGGTCTCAAAACTGGTATCAACCATCAACATGGGTAGCAAGGAACCTTACCAGGTGGGTATAGCCATGTACCATTTGGTACACCCATTTCATACCAGGTATAATGTACTGTATACCTACTATATACCTACCCATATACCCGCCGGGTATATAGTATATACGCCTGTTTCATACCAGCCAAGATTTGAAAAGTACCCAGTGTACGAGGAACTAGCAGGTATGAAAACTTGGAAGTACTCAACACTAGGGCCAAACCGGTATGTTCAAAAGTCGATACTACGAAGCTGGTATGAGAATTTTTTAAGTGTAGTAGGGGTAACGCCCCGAGGAGCCGGGAGTTCTGGAAATAACTGCCCCCAACCCCCCCGGAGGGTGGTTATTTTGGGGAACTCCCGGCTCCGAGCCACCATAAATCGCACATGCAAATTTTTTTAATTAAATATTTTTTTTCCGATGATACCCACTAGGTACCCATATCCATATATATACATATATATATAGGGTATGCTAAACCCTAAACACTTGAAGGAACTGGTACAAGAGAACTTTAATTGGAACCAGGCTTTTTGATCTAAGTATTTCCTTTGCATTATGAATTCATGATGCAACGGTACTCACATACATCATATCATGTTTAGTGTTATACATCATAACACAATGAGTATTGGTATTGATGTATTAATAATAGCCAACAAGTCTTTCATTGATGTTTTCATTTTTGAATGCCCATATACAATTGATGTTTTCATTTTGAATGCCCATATACAATTGATGTCCACAAAAAGGATTTGTGAAAGCACAACAAGGTGTCCATGAGGAATGTGTTTCCCGGGCTGGCCAAAAAAGGTTTAGGCATATAAGGAAAGGGCTTTCAATAAATTCACAAAAAAAATTCAACATGGATTTATACTAAGGAGTGAGTAGAGGAGAGTAGAGTGAGTGAGTGAGTGAGGAGGGGGGGCAAGTTTCAGGTATAGAGTATATGAAGTTTGGTACAGAAAAACCCTAATACCAGACTGGTCGGTCTCTTCCCCATTTTCTCCAGACCTGAATGGTGCGCATATAATCTGGTACTTAGCTCGAGTATCTGCAAAGAGGGGACCAAGCTGATTTGATTTTTGATACAAGGGTTGATACGATTTTTAATAAGTCAGGTGTTAGGTATTTAGTGCAAGATAGTTAGTTTTTGTAGTTTGTCATGTGCAGTTTGGAACTATGTGTAAATTGTGAATAGGGTTTCAATTTTTTAATGTTTGGGGGTTTTATACTCGTAGTGTGATTTTGGAGTCTAATTTTTTATATTTTGAGATGCTAAAGCACATAGAAAAATAGGCTTTGTTCGTTATCGTTGTTTTGAATTTGGATTCTTGTAAATTGTAAGTGAGGTTTTTTTCACATTTGTGTGCATGTTTTCATGTGTGTGACTTTGTTAATTTCAATAGTGTTAGACGCTGATCTAGTAGCACATAACACAAGCATTAACTTGTATACAATACCAATATTGGTTAGAGCTTAAAACTTGTTATAATAATGTGTAGACCCATTATGGAATGAGATGCTTGTTTTTCTTCTTCTTATCTCTTTATTTATTTTTATTTTTTGGTTTTGTTTTCAAACTTCTCACAAGTTGAAACCCAAGCTTCTTTCTTCGGTTTTTTTCTTCTTGTTCTTCTACCTACTTGGTTTTGGTATAACACCACAAAAACCATCAAAAGTGTAAACTTCTAAATTAAATACTTGGTTACTTTTGGATCGCTCATGTTTGATTGTTTCTAAGTCATGTATGCATGCGCATACACGTATAGGTATATATGAATGAATGAATTATGAGTTCTTGCCGATGTTTGAATGTTGTTTCTAAGTCATGTATAAATGAACAAAGGGATGAATGATGAGTGGGTTTCTAGGTCTACAACAAAACAAACAAAAGCTGGATATGGCACTTTGCTCAACAAGCATGAGTCATCAGTTGTGTAAGAATCTCATTCAGAAGATCACTTGGTGATCTCTAGTGTGCAACAGGCAAGCAGGCAAGCGGAGGAGGAGGAGGAGGAGCAGGAGGAGCTATAAGTTTGATTTTCTCTCTCTGGCTGATGATGATCATGATTGAATATACCTATATTGGGAAGTAAGAATTCCCCATTTCCAGGATCGATCCTGGTACTCAAGATCTGGTTCTGCAACAAAACCAGGCAATACGAAGCTACTAGGTGTGTTTGAGTTTCTAACTTGCGTGGGCCAATGAAGTGATTTTGAGTAATTAGTACTTCATTCTTACAACACCCATGAATGATTTTTGTAGCAGACAGAACAAGGCAGGGCAAGAAGCAGATGCACGCCCACCCAAGCAAAAAAAGCCCTTTGCTTGTATGGTTAGAAAAACACTAGCACGGGGTGTGCACAGTGCAAATGTGTATGTAGTATGTATGTTGTGCTATGGTGAAACCAGAACACTTTTTTTTCAGCACCTTTTTTCTTTTCTTTTTTTCCTCACCTTTCTCATAAGACTTTAGACCAATGTTTTCTTTTTTCTTGTTTTGGTCTCCATCGATTTTATGATGTACCTAGCCAAAATGCTGATCATTCGTAGGAAGATTTAGCCCAATTTGGTTACAAGCTAAACATGAAAGTAAAAATGTTCAAACGTCCACCCAGCTACTTGAACCATGTATTGAAAAATTGGCAATATTACTTCAATTTTGATCGAATTCTGGTTATTGAAAATCTTAAAACAGCACTTGATTTTAGCACTTTTGGTTATTAATTTCTCTAACTGGCTGGCTCATCCGGACTCCAGAATTCAGAACAAAAGGGGGAACAAAGAGTATATTGTAGGCCAAAGAAAACAGATTTTGGGGATGGGTGTAAGTAAGTACCCAGAGACAAGCAAAAGCTTGAGAGAGAGAGTGAGAGAGAGAGAAAAGGCAATGGGTGGGACCAACAACTTCTGGAGCTGCTCATTAGCAGCTTAGACTAAAAGAGGTTATGACCCAATGGGATGTGCAGACAGAGTCCGGAAAAAGAGGCAACAAAAACAATAAGAAAGAAAGAAAAAAGAGTGAGAAAGAGAGAATGGGTTTGTCGGATTCACTTACAAAACACATGCGTAAGTAACGCCTTGCAATCAACCTCCCTCCCCGCGCCGCACTCTCTCTGTCGGAGCCGGCGGCTAGTAATACCCAGGGAGATATGGGAAAGAGAATATTGGGTGGCTCTGTTTTACTCGATCTGCAGAGAACAAACCCAAAAGCAAAAGGCAAGATGATGATGGCCAACAACTCCATCACGGCATTGACTAGGAGAGAGAGATAGAGAGAGAGAGACGAAAAACTGTGCTGACAGGAGGAATATGTACGCAGTCGGCCGGATTGCAGGCAGACAAGATGAGCATTGAGGATTGGAATGCGGCGCTGCTAGAATATTGCAGCTCAGACTTTTTTCTTTTTGCTTGCATCATCAAGGGATATACATCATCAACACAACATGCATGAGGTGTATGGATTCTGGAATCAATCTTACGCCAAAATTTTCAGGCAGATTTTTTTTCAAGGCTTATTATTTTAGGATCATCATGGCTTTGTGTCGCTGCTGCAACGTATGAAAGAAGAAATTTGTGCAAGCAATGGATGGATCCATGGGTCATGTGAACCCTAAACCCTAACCCTAAATCGCAACCCACGTATGGCCATGGGCATGTGAATCCCAAACCCTACCCCTAATCACAACCCATGCATGGGCATGTGAAGCCCTAAACCCAAATTGCAACCCATGCATGGGCATGTGAAACCCTAAACCCAAATCGCAACCCATGCATGGGCATGTGAAACCCTAAACCCAAATTGCAACCCATGCATGGGCATGTGAAACCCTAAACCCAAATCGCAACCCATCATGGGCATGTGAAACCCTAAACCCTAAAACCCTCGCCCAAGGGCTTTAATGGCCATAAAGACCATGGCATTGCAAGAAGAACTCAAAATGGGCTTTAAAATTCTTGTAAAGCTCCCAAAGAGTGTAGGCCAGCTTTAAGAAAATTGTAAAACCTGCACAAGAATCCGATGAATTTTTTCACCATGTAATGAGACATCTGAGGACACTAAAAAAACAAGGGGTGTGTCACACCGTGTGGCCTTGCAATTTACATTAGAAAGTATCTTAATGCAAAAAGAAGAATTATGGAAATTCAAATATTTCATCATGCAAAAATATATATCTTCAAAAAAATCCTCTAAAAGAAACCAAAATCCTTCAAGATATCATAACTCTATAAGTAATCTCAAGTTTCAACACAAGCCAAAATATCACCTTTCAAAAATCCTCATATAAAAATAAATAGACCTAGTATTATTATTACCTAGGGGCCTATAAAATTCCCTTAAGCTACTATACTCTATAATGAATCTTAACACAATATCCCTCTTGCCTTGCTAGGCAAGGCCAACAAATCTAGCTAGGTGTTTACAAGGATGAAAGAAGTGTGGACTAAGGCCCTAGGATGAGGGCATTAGGTGTAGGGTAAGGACCTTATTCATTGGCTTTTACTGGAATAAGGGTTTAGGGTAGCCTAGCTTCATTCATATGGATGATATATAAGAATTGGAAAAAATTACATGAGGAATTTACATTTAGAAGCCACATACCATCATAGCCTAGGGTCAGTTTCGACATTGAAAAAATATATATTATTATTTTTCAAAAAATGAATTCTAAATTCTAATTTTGAAATTATATAATTTTTCCATCATCTACTATAATATATTGTGATATGAGTAATGAAATTCATTCAGAGTGTATAGCTTATGATAATTATGATGATGATTTTCAACACATCAACTTCATATTTTCACTAAAATTTCCATTTCACTATTTTGAGGATTATTTAATGACGAAACTGACCTTAGGGTAAGGTATTTCACAATACTATTATTCTCGGTCTGGAGTACAGATAGGGAACAACTTAACCCAGATGTAACCTGCCCTTCACCATGAAAGTTCTGCCCAGGAAGGAGGTACTTGCAAATAATACAAAGGAAAAATTAGGTCAGGTTTTTATGTGGACACTGAAAGTGCCTTTTTGGGTGGGAAAAAAAACCCCAAAAATAAATAAATAAATAAATAAATAATAATAAAAATTCTCACAAGTTTCAAGGAAATTTACAACCTTGAAAGTGAGAGAATTTTACATATGATTGAAGGATGGATGAGGGGTCAAACTTGATGCACACTTATATTCCTTCCAAAATATCATGCCTAGTCTTGAATGGATACATACATACATACATACATATACATATATAATGTGGATGTAGAGCTCTGGCTTTTTGGACCCATCAATGTCCATTACACAAATAATTGAAGGGAAACTAGGGGTGTGTGTCACACTGTGGCCTTGCCATTTACATTAAAAAAAGTATCTTAACGCCTAAATAAATAAATAAATAAATTATGGAAACTCAAATATTTTCACCATGCAAAAATATAATCTTCCAAAAATCCTCTAAAAGAAACCAAAATCCTTCAAAATAAATATAACGAATCTCAAGTTTCAACACAAGCCAAAATATCATCTTTCAAAAATCTTCATATAAAAAGAGACCTATTATGATTATCTAGGGGCCAAAATCCATTAAGCTACTATACTCTATAATGAATCTAAACACAATATCCCTCTTGCCTTGGTATAGGCAAGGCCAACAAAAGGGAAGTGAAAAAACAAGAACTACCAGAAGAGAATAAAAGGTAAGTACAAGGTAGCCATGAAGAAATTGCCCATTGCAAAGAAAGGAGAAACTCAAAGGTCCTGTTGAGAAAAAACTCAAATACTACTACTAGGGTTTAGGGTGAATCACTTTTGGACATGATTTCAAAGTAATATCTAGTAGCCAAGGCACCCATTTCTAGGGATGCTAAATTGTGTACTAGCATAGCCTCGGTTGCTTCATTTTCCCTCTTTGAATCTTCATGCCCCTTTTTCCTTTTTCAATTTTTTAAGCATCGGTTCCTCATTGTGTCCTTTTCTGTCTCTCTCTCTCTCTTATTAACTTTTTTTTTATTTCTTATTTTATATTCAACATACAATGTTTGGGTGTGAAACCTAACCTTCATTTCACAATAGTCCCTTGCATTTTATAGAAGGAAGCCTTTGTCAGCACCATGTAAATTGGCCAAACATTTTCAAGCTTTGGCACAAAATACTTGTGATTCCAACAAATATGGTGACTTGTGAAGAAAGGAATTTTCCAAACAAACTTGCCAACAAAGCCCACCTCCCACCTTGTTGTGGATGTTATTGTCCAAACCTGGAAGTTATCTCACTTGGGATTTTTTCTCTTTGGAGCCTCGAAAAATGTTTTACCACAAATGAGCAGGTGGGGACAGTCAAGAGCCACCATCTCAAAATGACAAACTTAGCTCTTGTTTTGAGGGATAAGTACTTGTTTTGAGAGATTGCAGATTTTCTCAAAACTACTACTACCCAATGCAAATTTTGGAAGTTTTGGTTGTGTGCAAAAACCAAAAAGAAAGCAAAAGATTTCATTGATTTGTGCAACAAATGTGTGTGTCACTAAGGGCTTCAGGACTGCACAGTATTACCATAATTGGATGTCCTCTCTCCCAAATGAAGGAATGCCCAGGAATCCTTTGCTCCCTTTCGCCCAGCCTTAACCACCCAAAACTTCAAAGTAAAGGGAGAGAGCAGTACTCACAAATTGTGTCCTTGTTGGTTGTGATTACGATTGAGCTTTGCTTTACTACCCACTTGAATGCCAGATCTTAACATGATCTGTAACCCAGGAAACAGGATCCACCCACCACTTTTTGAAAGCAACGTACCTGCAAAGGTGAACTGAAACTGCTCATGACACAAGTCATAGATGGTTTGCCTCCACAAAATGGATACCGAGATCCGTGGCTTGATCATTGCCCCAGCTTAATGCCTTCCAACATTCAGGAGATGTTTGTTTGTAGCCACAACAACCTTCACCAAACTTGTTGCAACAAATTTACAACTTGTCAAAATAAAAGAATCAGAAGAGAACTGCAACATACTAGACATCAATCAGTAATTGAACAGAATTTTTTTGAGTTATTTAACAAATTACAAATAGAAGAAGCAAACCTGGCCTCTCAGAATATTCTCAGACAACCGGATCCGCCTAATTCTGTTCACATGACCAAAATTATCAGTATGCTTTTGAAAAAAGTTCTTATCTCAGAGTAAATTGTACAGACAGCATTTGAACCCCACACCTAAAGGTGATTTTCAGTTTGGAGATGTACAGAGAAAATCAGCATTTGCTGGCAGAGACTTTGTCCCTCTAGATTTCTTTGAAAAAATTGCCCTTCCAGGTTAACCATGACTGTTAAGGTGACAGCAGAGAAAAAGACATCACAAAAGCTTCAGCTGGTTATGGCACAACTCTAATCAAGCTGTACATCACCTAGTATCCCATAATCAACAAAGGTACAGATGGTACCAGAGCCCTTCAGCAGCAGGCAAACAGATTGCAATTAGCCAACTGAAGTCACTGCTGGCCTACTTGACATCTACAAAAGCAGGAAATATGATCGGGTGGTTCAACGTTCAATTTACCAGTTACCTGAAACTCCAAGTTTGCTAGTTATTGCTGAGGCGTGTTTTGTTGTGTCAAAATTGAAGGCAGAATGCTCAGACAGAAGAAAGGGTGCCACGAGAGCTGACAATGACATCTCATTCATTCTTCCAATGAGCATCTGTGACTGTCATTCTGTCTCTTCAGAAGGACCAGGGAACTCATCACCACTAAATTTTTTTGGACAGTTGCAAATCCACCCACCCAATAAAGTAGTCATATGGCTTCACAGCTATGACATTTGCATGCAGCGAATCAGTAGAATCTTTTCTTCCAGACAATGCTATTATGTGACAACACATTTTGAAATTCTTTTGCCACTCAAATGTCCTCAGGACAAGAACAATAGTTTGGAGGGAAATGGTAGAGACAGACATGTACACTCTGCACAATCAAAAAAAGGCACTCCCCACCCTATGAGGAGCACCAGCATTCAACTTTCCATGATGTCAAACAAAAATTTAAGAACTAACGACGGCCTTGTTCTCGAGCAGCTTTTGCTTTTGCTAAAGCAGCTTCACGTTCAGCAGCCTGCCTAGTCAACCGATCTGCCTTATCTTGCCGTTCCTTTTTCTTCCTCTCATCTGCAGTCCGCTTTTTCTTATCAGCATTCTGCAACACAACACAGAAATGAATATCAACTAGGCTCCAAACATTTGGAGGGGCAAAATGGACTGTTCAGTATAGTAATGTGCTTCCCAGCCTCATCACAAGGAGCCTCGATACATGTCTTTGAAGATTTGCCTCACAACTCAGGTCCAAGAACAGACAAACTTGTGGCCCTGCTCTTGTGGCTCTCAAAGATCGTAAGAGAACCATGTAAGCTAGCCAGCCACTAGGCCTTTCCCTCTCAGCAGTGGGTCCACTCTTGGGTGGAGAAAAACATCCAAAAAACAGTCACAACTGAACATATACAAGCCAAGAAAAGACATCTTTGTTCTTCTGCAGGGAGCTGAGGAAATTGGGCTTCAGCTAGTAGATCATCTCCATGAATCTTGTCCAAGTTCATAAGCTCCTGAAAGAGGTAGCTTTGTAGATTTGCTTCTCATTGCAATTGAAGTCCAGACCTACAAACTATTGTATATAAGAACAACGCCCAAAAGTGAGGAACCAGTTATCTATCAAAAACTCTAACCAAGAGACTTAAGTCTGAAGCTTCCACAACCTTGAATCCATGGCAAGACTCAAAAGAACTTATCTCTTGTATGTTCTTAAGCCACAAAACACCTAAGATTAAGAACTTTGAACCAACAAAAATTAAAGCAATGAAATTCAAATGTGCAACTGAAGACACTAAAAATTAGAACTTTCAGACAAAGATTTTACATCTACCAGGTTGAGGGTGATCTTACTATATAGAGTTGAGAAATCAAACAACTACAACAAGAGTGAAGAAGTTTCATCAGCCTCTGATCTTGAAGATGCTCAAAGAAAAATGAAGAAATCATGAAGAAACATCATGCTTTTTACAGATAGAAATAAGATTATGACCAAACTTATCCATGTCAGTAATAACAAAAAAATGTTCTTTCTAAGGTGATCTCGATCAAATGGACAAAGAAAAAGAGAATTGAGATGAGGAATGTAACAAGACAACAGGTCCTCCTCTGAACAAAAAAAGAAACTTTTGATTTCAATGCACTCAAGATTCATTGAACTCCTTCCTAGAAACACTCCTAGAAGAAAGAAGAGATGAAACCTGTGAAGAAACTTTGGCCTGCTTAGAACTTGACACAGGAGTAGGTTTTCCAGCTTCTGCATTTCTGGCAGGATCGGCAGAAGGGCGAGGGTTTCGAGCTTCCTCCTCTTGTGCACGTAGATAAGACTCAATCTTCTGCTTACTCAATGCTTCTACCTGCAATGCCCACAAACTACATATCTATAAGATTGCAGTGAAAAATCAGCAATAACACATTGGAGGTAATTGTTGTGTCAATTCCTTCCTGACCAGCAATGCACCTCTCAATGTATTCACTCAGTAGTCCAGTGCCTTTTGAATTGTGAACAGATATCACATCAGGTTCTCCCTGGGAAGTCCCACATGAAGAGGAGAGCAATATGCACAACTCAAGCCTACCCCTCTATGACTAACCAGACCTAATCAGCCTTCCTGCTGGTCAGACTTGCAGAAATGTGTACTTCAAGCTTCCAAGATGGTCACTCTCCCAGAGAGAACGGCCTACATCCTGCACATGGCTAGAACAACTACGACAGGTGGAGCGATAAATTAATGGCAAGCCCTACCTGCTCCTGTCGCCAATGATTCTCCCAGGCATTGTCAAGCAATACCCCTAAAAGCTGCTCTTGGGTTTGTAGCAGCGTTGTCATTTCCTTTTTCTTCTGAGGATTTTTCAGATCGTCTTTGCTCCAGTCCGATTCTGATAGAGGAGCTTTCACTCCCTTCACAACCAGAAACATGTCACCGTCAGAGTATGTCCACCAATTGAAATAGGACATGACATAATAATCTTCACTAAAGCAATCGACAGTTTGCTATCTGAACCATGCACTGAGAGCAACCTGACTATGGAAACCAGTTATACACATGCAAGGGGAAATGGGACTTCAGGGTTGGTTATTCTCTTCATTAGCATGATCATAGAGATCAATATCTGAACTAAAAGGATCAGCTACCAGTACCATTTTACAAATTCACCCAACTTGCCATGAACAAACAGGGAGCATGCACATCTGGTGAACAAAATGACAACAAACTGTATACTCCATCAATGGATGGTAAATTTTAATTTGGCCTGTGTGTATTGAACCCAACATTGGTTTTACAAGCAATAATTGCATCCAGGATCCTCATGCAGAATTTCCCTGCTCTAAAGCTCCGCTCATTCCTGAGGACTTATTCATGTCCACAACACACTCATGCACTTTATTCAATGTCAACAGCCTTGTGAGTGAAGAGCATACCCCCCAGTCAGCAGGCCTTGGTGGAACTTCTAACTGATTCACCTCAGCTTGAATCCTTTGCTGAGCTTTAAAGTAAGGTACATTCCGGACAATCACTGGGTCCTGCATTGCTTGATCAGGGTTTACCTCCTTAAGAACCTGCAAAACCCCTCCATGTCATCAATTAGTCTCCTCTGATAACATCATCATCTATTTCCATCAGGCACATCCTCTGTATGTCTGATCCTTAAAGGTTGAGACTTGAAGAGCAGTGAAATATCCTATCAATTTGAAATCTTCCTTAGACAATGCTCACAACTTATTGTTCCGCATGTCAAACCACGCTTACTACATGCACTAGCAGTAGCCAAGGACTGCAAGTTGCAAAACCCACTCATTTTATATGGCACCCCAACAGAACTCAACCAAACACAGCCCAAATGCATAGACACTGTGACCATAGAACACATAAGAACTGCATCTGAGCAGGTAGTAAACAACAATTCAGGGTCACCCCAAGAACATGAAAGTTGGAAAACCTCTTGCATGTCTTCCCAGCCAGTTTCCCTTCTTTCGACCTTCTCACGCACTTCATCATAGACTCTGCCTTCCTGGTGGTCAATCCAACAGCAATCCTCAGCAACTTCAGTCTGGGATTGTAATTCATCTCTGGTTACAGAATGGTAAAAATACATCTCATGAGATAGGAGATAAAAAAATCCTTCATTGCACATGTTCCTGAAGGGAAACAGAGACACTAAACAGCACAATTGCCTAAGCACCCACCCACAACCTGAAAACTACATTGGCTGAAGGCAATCTAGTGCATAGGCACTTCATATGATCATCAACAGTGTGCTTCATTCCAGTTTTCCCAAGTATCCCTGTCTCTAGTAGAGTCCCTGATCTATTAGAAGGCCAGGACACTGAACTCCACAATTTGGAGGACTGGGGACTGCATAAACTCATGAGATAGTGGCAACAAACAAATACAGGGAATGTATGAGAACAGGACCTTGTACTTCCACCACAACTTTTTCTTTAGTTCATCATCTATTTGGATGCCATTCTCAAGTTCTGGTTTCCCAAACATTAACCACGCAGCCGTGGCTGGGTCTGCCATGCTCTGCTGGATTATCTGCACACACCTCATTATAAGCTTGCAAATAAGGCAGATATATGCACAACTACATTTTTGAAATCTAATGTTGTTGATCATGCCCTATGGATTGCAGAAGATGCCTATAATAGATACATACAACCATGGCAGGTTAGGGCTGTCAGCAAACTCAAAATGGCCATAAATGCATGTTCCTGAAATTAACTCCCATCTAAATGGCATAAACTCAGTATTAACTGTGACACAGAAGGTGATGAACAACTGTGGGACACAACAGTGCTTACCTGTAATAGCTAAACCTAAAACCCTTCAAATACAGGCTAGTGCAAGGTTTTGTTGGAGATCTGAGGTTCATCATTAACAAGGCAGGTCACACTATACACAAAATGATTTTGTAAGACATGTAAGTAAATTTCAAAAGTTGATGCTTGCTTCTGCCTACCTCATTTGGTGGTGGTTCAGTCTTCCGATACACATCCCATGCTTTCCATGGAACATCCATTACCTGCAGAGGGACCCAAATTACAAGATATGTGAAACTGGATTTCAAACTTTCTTCCAACAAAAAGAACCAATGGGCTCGACCAAATCACACACTAATAGCCAGTCTGAAGCAGGGAAACAGGTTTTGACAAGAACAACACTATCAGCATGCAACGATTTAGTTGGTTAAGGGTGCAATAGATTAGTTGTGAGGAAAACCCAGCATTCTCAAAGCCATCAAGGAGAATTACATCATCAAAATGGACTTTAGGTTTCCACGAATCGCCTTTGCACTCCGCGCATTTCATCACACCCTGACAGAGTTTGCAGCAAATTGATCAGCATCTGGTAACAAAATATACTGATGCAGATAGTGCCAGGAACAGAGTAAGAGATGAAGAAATACAACATCACACCAGAGTATCCAACCCAAGACTATGCTCAGTGGCCCAGCCACAAAGGTCACAATAGTGTGTACAGCAGCAAAAAAAAAGTCACACATACAGTGCCTTCACAATTGGGACATTCTCGAGATGGCAAAGGAAGACCCAAATTGATAGATGGAGGCAAATGTTCCACTTTTGCTTGACCTCCTGCTATTGCTGCTGCCATGCTCTGCACTGTTCTACTACCTCTGCAGAAAACAAAAGCAGCTAAGATGCTTTCAATCATATCCCCTGAAGCAGGTAAGATGAAGAAGAACAAGAAGAAGAGAGATGTCTAAAATTGAACCCTGAAGAAAATTCAAAAGGAAACTAGCTATTTAGCTAGCCTGCAATTGCCTGCTCACAATAGATAGGCATCAAGGGCTGTGAGAAAGAAATTTGTACTCAGGGATGCCAAAGTCCGAGACATGATACTGTACACTGCCTTTGCCAGCACACATTGTGCAGCGTACTCCCTCCCATCCATTGCACTTGTTGCATTCCCTGTCCATGAGAGGTAGGTCAAATCCAAAACCCCAAAGTAGGATTCTCCCTCCACCCACCACCTCCCAAAACAAATCCACCTCCAAGAACTACTACAAAGCTTGTTTCCTTCACAACATCACATATACCATGTATGTGTGTAGTACCATACTCTTCACACAAATGCATGTAGGCAACAAAGGAGCCAAGAGTAATCCCTAGAAATAGCACTGTCAAGGAAACTGAACAGAACAAAACAGAGGGTGAAAAAAGCCAGGAAGAAGTAAAGACAGCAAAGCAAATCCCATCAGAAAATGTGGGAAGAAGACCAAATGAATACCCAAGAGGCAGTGCAAGAGAAACCCTCAAAACAAATCAGCAGGAGGATAAAGACCCAAACCTTTTGCCAAACACTTTGCCAGCTGCATCTAAGGTTATGGCTGCAGTCCCTGCTGCTGCAACTACCTGCCAAGCAAGACATTCAATCAACAAATTGTTGCTCGTTTTTTTACTAGAGCTGGCTGTAAAGACAACACAGCCACACACACACACACACACACACACAGAATGAATGCGTGTATGTGTGTCTGTACTTACCGCAACGGATAAGGATGCAGCAGAAGAAATGAGCTTGGGGACACCGAAGCCACCATGAGCAGCATCGCGCAGATCCCAGGAGAATTCCAGCGCCGTAACGCGCAGAGCCTCCAAGACTTGACCCGTCTTGTGGCGAACCAAAGTGAGCACTCGCTCCACGCCGCCCTTCTGCATCATCTTCCTTCCTTCCCTTCTTCTTTTATCATCAAACAACTTCGTCACAACCCAATTGCACAATTTCTCACATGCTTACGCCCACAATTCCACTCTCATTTGCGCTCGCTCTCGCTCTCTCTCTCTCGCTCGCTCCCGCTCTCCCTCTCCTTCTCCATCTCCATCGCGCTCGCGTGCCTGTGGCAGCGGCAGGCTTGGCAAACCCGGGTCGGCGAACCCGGGTCAGGTTCGATCAAGGGGCCGACGTTGTCACCCCAGCTAACGCACTTTCGGACCAGTGTTGGCCGGTTATTGAGTTTCTATCCGGTTATCATTCCGGTTATTAATAACCTAGGGGGGCTAGTATTACACATGCAAAGATGCATTTTTGCATACTTATTCCTCAGCTATTGAAATTCTAGAAAATTAGATTTGAATTTTTCATCACGGTAGGTTATCAATTTTTAAACACCAATAATAATAATATTATTATTATTATCCCTTTATTCGGTGTATAATACACCACCATGTTAATTAACGGTTCTTAACCAATTATTTGAAAACTTTGCCCCTATGCATCCTTATGGTTATTACCCAATTTTTTTGGATAACATTATCTTAAAAACATGGTTTTTTTTTCGAAAGGAGCATAATTTGCAACTAAAATGTTTATAAAATTTAATATGTTCGTTTGTTTGAAATGATTGACTATATTTGATTTGATTAAAATCAAATTTAAATATGTCTATTTCTAGTTATTTAGTCTAAATGAATATTATGTTGAACATGTGACATATTCACACCCCATGTGCATATGTCCAACTTGACCAATATGATTTATATGATTAAAATCAATCATCTAGATACAATTGATAATGATTGTAAATTTATTTCTAATGATGTGGCAATATTTAAAATATTTTTTAATATTTTTAAAATCATTCTTGGAACTAAATTACCCCAAAAATGAAAATAAATTATGCACATCATGTTTTCATTTACCATTTCTAAATTATTCACATAAAACTATAAATAGGGGATGATAGGTATTTGAAATAGAACAAAATGACATATGAAAAATGGAAAATAAAAGAAACTTTTTTATTTTAACATATTACAAAATAAAACAAAACTCATGTACATGCGAAACTTGAATTTCTTGTTTTTTTTAAAAATTTAACTTGTTTTACAAAATTAAAGACACTTTAATTTTGATTATATAATTTTAGAGATGAAATTAATTTCATTGTGTGATTTTTAATTATAAAAATTTAATACAATTATTATATTTTAGTTTTCTCCCAAGTCAAAATATAAAATTTAATGTAATGTTTTACCATTTGGGATTTTTTAATTTATAGGATTCAACTAAATGAAATTTCTAATTATTTATTTATAATTAAATGTAGTTTAAAATTAATGTGATACATTTTACATTTTGAAAATAAAAGGCACTATAAATTTCAATGTAATTATCAAACTAAACATTAATTGAATGATAATATTTAAATGTATATTTGTAAACAATTTCATTATGAAATTACCCAATTATAAAATAAGGTTATAATGCATGATATTCAAAAAAATATGTGTTTATATATTTTGGAATAAGAATTTATATCATCACATGAAATGGTTATTGGATTGTAAAAGTTTTGGGTATTGGTTGAAAAGTTGAAGGTTCAAACCCCATTTTGGAAATGTGTTTGTAATGTCATCATCATGACTTATAAAATGACTACACTTGGAAAAAAACAATCTTTTCTTTGATGATGAAATCACAAGTCTAGTGCGGCTTTGATTCATCCATAGTTTAATATGAAAATATATGCATATATGTAATTTAAGGATTATTATACAATAAATCTATTAATAATTTTTAATTATATTAATATTGTCATGTCAACTAGTAGTTTCAATCTTCTTGATCATTTTAGTCAAAAAGACAACTAATTTTTTGGCATAAATCATTAGTTTGATTTTATTTTTTTGTTATTAACTATATTGATGTTAGCATTGGAGAAGGTGGGGTTGGATGCATATTACAAAACTAGGTTTATTTGAATGGAAAATCCAATTTAAAAATACCCAATTTGGATAGGTGTAAAAATATTGTCTTATCAATTTGGATAAGTTGATTTGGACCTTGTATGTTGTGATTGGGTGGCCTTTTGATTGGCAAAACAAAAATATATTTGAGTAGTCATTTTCATTAGTAAAGAGTAAACCATTTGATCAAATGAATTTCTACTTAAATTTTTATTTAATTATTTTTTAAAAATCATAATTAGATAGGTAAGTAAGTAAGTAAGTAAGTAGTAAATAGGTTTATGTAGTTCATAAAAAGGTAAGCAAGTAAATAGGTAGTAGCTTAACCTATTTTAACTTGCTTAACATAGCTAGTTGTTTTAATCTAACCTGCCTACCTTAGCCCCCTAGGCATACACATAGGTTACAAGGAATTGAACCACTCTCCTTTGCAATGATAAAGGAAGTCCTTACCAATGAACTACACCATCAAAAGGAAACAAATTTTATCAATTTTATCAATTTCATATCATTATTTATGCAAGTAAAGTAAGAATGTTAATTAATTAGTAAGTAGATTGGAGGTAGATTGGTAGGTAGGAGGTATGTAGGAAATAAAAGGTAAGAGGTAGGTAAATTGTAAGATGCTTGCTAGGTAAGAAGGTAGGTACACCTAGATCACCTACCTAATTTAAGTAATAGTTAATTTGACCTATTAATTAGTATAGGATGTTCGACTTGATTAGAAATCCACTAGCCATCTTGAGCAAGGATGTCATTTTTTTGCCAATTGGTATAAATGTCCCACTTGATTTAAACCCATTGGACATTTTTACAAAGGTGGTCAATTTATAGTTCAATTTGACTAAATAGTCAAATAAGTCATTATAATCAAGTTCATTGTTCAAAAACTACACATTTCATTTTGCATTCGAGCCTTTAGTCAAAATAAATATGCCCGTTAAGGAAAAAAGATTAACTAATCAAATTGAACTGTTTTTGCAATGATGATCTAAAGTAGGTCATAACAAACTTGTTAATAGAAAACTTGGTGATGATGAAAAAAACTTATGGGTGCTAAACCACAAGTGCAATGAAAGCAATTAAAGTTCAACTAAATTTTTTGATTCATTTAAAGTGAAACAACAAATATGTGGGCCTTTTTTTTAATTAATGACCATTATGTTGTTGTAGATTGCACCCTAAATTTCAATCAATGAGATGCATTGTGTGCCATAACATCCAACAAAAAGTGGTAGGAAAAAATTGTACGTTACAACCAAAAAAACTAGTTATGTATAATAAAGATCATGACATAACTACCACAAATTGACATGTGGTTTCTCAACATTTTGTCTTGAATCAATATAAACCACAATGTATTATAACTTATTGCTACAACAACAAATATTTTTCAACAAACCTCTCAAAAAAAAAACCTATTACAGCTTTTAACGTTAATTTTTTAAGATCTAAAATGCTTTCAAAAAATTAGACCTTATTCAAGAATAATTTCTTGAGGATTTGGTCATGTGTATCACAAAAGGTTATCAACCTTTGAATTCCACTCAAAATATTTGATTAAAAGGTTTGTATTTCATCAATGTGGTTTGGTTGTGTTTCTTAGTAAACAACTCAATAATGAAGTAATTCATAACATGGTCAATAAAACCATGGAATGCCACCTTTTTCATGTCCTTGTTGAAGCCATTACAATTATTGCCAAATTCAATTTGTGGATGTTTTAAGGATGTTTTGACATTTTTGTTCTAGTTATCAATTACATCAATAAAAAAGTGGAACCTTGCCGCATCAATGTGGGAATTTTCAAAGTTCATGAAACATTGGGGGCTACCATGGCTATTCAACTAAAGGATTTGATTGTTCATTATGATTTTTTGCACAAAGTTATAACATATGTGAAAGATGAAAGTGCAAATATGAACACGTTCACAATGTATCAACGTTCAAATATCCATTTTTGTTACCACAACCCTTGCTACTAGTTGTTATGAACTTGTCATGTCAACATGTTATTAATGATTTGAAAATGTGTGGTGGCATGAAGGAGGTTTCAAAAGGTCTAATCTTTTTTTCAAAAGATAATCATTTTGACAAAAAAAAATGGGAATGGAAAGTAAGAATGGGCGAAGCTTGCAAAGATGCATCTCTTTGCCCTCGAAAACCAAATAATCATGTTAAGATTTTGTTTGTGTCCAAAGTGATATTATTCAAAGAAAACTTATAGTTCAAGGATGTCATAAATCTATGTTATTCATAGTAAACAATTACTTTACAAAATAGAATTCTATCTCCTTAAACATGGGTTGTGACACAAAAAATGTTAGAAAATTTCACTTTATTGGTGACCCAATGTGTTTTGAACCAATGTTGAAAGTGTTGGCTATTGTTTGATATTTTTTTTATTGCCATAACCATGTTTGTTATAATGTAAAAAATTAATTTAATGTGAATGATGGTATGCAAGTATGTGATTTTGATTGATTTTAAACTTTGTTTTGTTTAAGGTTTAATTTTTTTCCTTGAATTTTGAATTAATGAATGGCATGAGATAGAAATGATGATTCAAAGGCCAAAAAAACTAAACCCTAAACAAAAAATATTGTCTTTATACTTGTTATTCTTACACTTTACCCACATTTAAAAAACTTATAATTCATTTGTGGTTACATAATCCTTGAACTTGCCATGCAAGTTGTTATATGATGCAATCGTGAATTATTATGTTGTTGTTGCTATTTTTTTATGATCCATTAACCTTGACTTTTGTCACAATTGTATTTATTGAATATGTTGTGGTTGAGTTGGGTGTCATGGGCATAAAAACAATCAAGTCTATGGGATTTCCTAAATCAAAATGAAAAGAAGGGCAAGCCTAATCCCAAATCCAAATCATGAAATAAGAAAAATAAAAACAAGAACATAACAAAAGCAAGATAATAATTTGACATGATTTTATCGCAAGAACAAAACAAGAATAGAACAAGGTTGTGACACGAAAACATACCAAAAACTAGTGTTGAATAGATTGAAAGTAATGAGGAATTTTACCCCTTATTTATACCTATTGCGCATTTAGTTCAAAGAAGTTTCTCAACAAATTTTGAACTTACATGTGTCTCACGTTCACCCATGTGTGCCCATGTGTGGCCCATGTGTGAACTAAAACTTAACTAAAAATAATTAAAAATGAATTAAAAGTTAATTAGAAGTGAACTACATGTTAACTAAAAGTGAATTAAAAGTTAATTGGAAGTGAACTAAATGTGAACTAAATGTGAACTAAATGTGAATTAAAAATGGACTAAAACTTGATTATAAGCTGATTAAGAGTGAACTAAAATTAAACTAGGAATTAGGTATGAGTTCATTACAAGTCATAGATGAAGATTCAAATGATTGAAAATTATGACATTAACATTTGTGACATTGGGTGTATTTGGATGTCTTGTTTTTACTTAAAAAGATGTACAGTAAACTCTCTCTAAACTAATACTGTGTAAACTAATATTCTCTCTAAACCAATATGCGGGCACAGGCATGTGGCGGGCCTCATACTTAATCTAATTTGTGTAAACTAATATCCTCCATAAACTAATATCTTCCAGCCGGTCCCAAGGATATTAGTTTAGAGAGAGTTTACTGTAGTGTGATTTTTAAAAATTGAATTATCATTTTTCAAAAGGACCATAATGTTTGCAACTCCCTTTAATCCTCTTATTTGGTGGAAAGGGCATGAGTAGCAATTTTTATATATGCATATCTTGCACAACAAGTGGTGGGCATTGTTGGTTTTCAAATTGAAATTATTATTTTTTCATTATTGCAAGGGTCATCACATGTTTGAGATGTTGTCAACTTGGGATTTACAATTTAGATAACTTGGTCATAATTATGCAAAATTGGCTAAAGAATCCTGGATTTGTATGCACAAATATGTCTAAATTATTCAAGGAATTCTTTGACATTGAAGGTTATGGTTTAAAAAAATGAAGATCTCATTGTTGAATTTATTTTATTTGAAGAATATTGTCATTATGTGATGTTGAACGATGTAGAACTTAGATGCATATTATGCCAAAAGGAAAAGCGAAGGTACCCTTGATGTAATTACCTTAACCCCCTCAATGATGAACAATTTTTTTTTCATAAAAGTGAAGGACTTGGAATTTTTCAAAGCTTCATAGTAGGTTAGTCTTAAAAGGTAGATGTATGTGTGGTGGCCATGTTGCTTTTGAAGTTTGTGTGTCAAATTAATGTTGTGTTTCTGAACTTTATATTTGTGTTTCTGCGTCTTTGTGTTAGTGTCTATGGGTTGTCAATGTTATTGTGAGGTTCGATTGGTTGTGATTGTTTTGTATTGCAAATCACTTTGAGGCCTATGGTCTATGCTCATGTATGTGTCTTTGTGTCAATGTCCATGTGGTTTTTTTCCTTGAATTGTTAATGTCTTTGTGAGTTTAATGTTGCTTATGGATGTTTCTATTTTTGCTCCCACTTTTTCAACAAAGGTCCATGTGTTTCAATATTCGTTTCTAATTTATAAATAAATGGGATTTGTTATATATGACATATGTTGATTTTGTTATTTCTATCAAAGTGTTGTTGAAGCTTAAATGCTACAAACAAATGTACAATTGAATGTTGATTTGCATGGATTTGAATGTGGGTTTCTATGAAGTTAAATGCAGGTTTGTGATGCAGTTACTTGAGTGATGAATGTTTGTTTGATGCAAAGTTGCTTAAATCATAGAATATTATAATCAATTGATGTGATTGTGTTGAGTGAAATTCAATGCAACATCATATTTTTGAATGAGCTTGAATGTTTGGGATTGTCTGTGTGTATGTTTGAAAGTGCACTCTATGCCTACCACCCAATCTATATGTCAACTTTGCACAACTTAAAGTTCAAAACAACTAATTAACCATGGCTACACCCAATTCTTATGGCATCAATGGCTCCAACTTGCTAGGTCCTTAGGCTGCAATTAATGTAATTATATCCAACACCAATTTTGGTAGTTAGTATTTAGTGATTGATGTAGAATTGTAATATGCACACGGAACTTTATTTTATGACATTTTTTGTAAGTTTATTGTGATAGTTTCATAACACTCACATTAAAAGAAAACTATGATGTCAATTATGACCATGCTTTTTAATGCACATGCTCGAGTTTATGTTTGGTGGGCATGACCCTTTTCCATGCCCATTATGTATGCCCTTGTGAGGGAAAAGAAAACCTCCATGTTCATGCTTACAAGGCATAAGTTTGTTTTGAAAAATCCTAGGCCTTTAGGCTTCACAGATGATTTTTTAAAAAAATGCCTTGCCTATTGGGTATTCCTGAAAATAGATGCCCAACCAACATTGGTCAAGGTTGGATCTTTAATCTTTTGAAACCCTTCGATCAAGGGTCCTTAGACCTCACCTTTACTTGTCAATTCTTTCTTGAAAAAAGAAAGAACCACCAAACAAGGGTAGAGATAGATTGGTCTTGTAAAGCCCATAATCACATCGAGCTTTGCCTTTTCACTTTTAACCTTTTTAAACTTTTTTTTGATTCATGGATATTATATTATGAAAACCCTAAACACAAGGTAGTGATGTTTTTGATGGAAGGGTTATGTTGTTGTGCAAATATGAAGTGGACTTTTCAAATGCATAATGAACAATTGTGTATGTGGCAAAGTTGGTGAAGAATTTTTAAAATTAATTACATGTCCAAAAGTCAGCTAAAAAATTTGCTAGTAATCATATGTTCCAAAGTTGGTTCAAAATTTGTTATCAATTGGTTAATTGGAAAAATAAGGTTTTCAAGATGAATTTGATGTTGTTCAATCTTGTATAACACCTTATAATTTGAACAAGAAGGTGAAAGATGAAACAAGTTATAAAAGTCGGTTGTTTAAGTTGAATCTTTGATGGCAAAGTGCAACACTACTTTTAGAAACAAAAAACACTTACATTTATATTCACAAATAATATTTTAAAAGGCATGAATCTCAATGCTTGGCAATCACAATTCCATTTTACGAGATGAATGTTTGTGTGATAAGCATCATCATAGCCCTCTTCGATCAAACTAAAGTACTAGTTTTCAAAGAAAGCGAATTTCAAGCTTGTGCACATGGATTTGGGTGTCTTATATCAAATTCATGGAGCAAAGAACTTTTTAATTTCATCTACTAATCTTTTTAAAATGTCTTTGTATACAAACCAATTTGGGTAATGCTTGACAAGTTTTAGAAACTTGATGGACAACCAAAGACAAACTATGTGTTATAGGTGAAGGTGGGGAGCCTAAGTTAGATGATCTCAATTTGATTCAGAAGGACGATGGCATTGTGAAGTACATAACCACCTCATAAAAGAAGAATGGAATAGTTCAAATGAAGAATGTACTCCTCTTACCACCAAAATCAGTGGTATTCCAGGATTCTGAGTTTCATCCTTCTGTCCTTAATTGCAAAGTTGGAAGGTCTGTGGCTTGCAAGATGGTCTCCTCACTGAAGAGTGCTTCCTAGAACAAATGTGTGCAGTATGGCAGAAAGCAAACATTGAAGCAAAAACCAAATCATGCCTGTTTTCTTCACAATTGCGATGATATTTTCAGGTCTGGGTAGATCAAGATGATTTCATGCCTTCAGATGCAACTGAAACTAAGGGGGAAAAAAAGTCAGATTGTGTTCAAAACAGTGGACAATAAAAGCCAAAAAAGTGGCTGTTTTCTGACTAATCCTTCTGACAATTGCCAATTACTTCTCAAGACATAATGCAGAGGACACCCTTTGAGATAGGGGATGACCAGATCCCCAGGTCCTTGCCTGTACTGTGAGTCTTTTGTCCGGGTTTTAAACTGCAAGATCTGAAATCTGACAGCACCACTGGACGCAGAATCCTAAGACTGTTTTGGTTAAGGTCCCATGGAGACCCAATTATGGATCCCCCCTGACAGGGGTACATGGGTGCACTGTTTCAGGCTGGTATGGGATTTTAGGACAAAGGGGCTCCATGATCAAATATCATAAACCCCAGAAGCTAAAACTGCATAAACCCAAATTGCACCTACTGCATTGAGACATTGGTTTCCTATTTATACAAGGCCTTTAGCAGATGCATACTCAGCAGCCTGGATACCACTATACAAACCTTTGAAGAAGCTTGCTGGTCGCACACAGAAAGGCTTGAAGACTTGGAAAAGTGCATGAACATCCGCTGTCAGTTGTTGGATGCCAAAGTTGGAAAAGTTAGAACCACTCAAAAGTGAATTCACAAGAAGCTGGTCCAATCTGACAGCCAAATCCCGCCAGAGTTCAATGAAATTCACTTCATCAAAAGCTCCATTGAGAGCTCTTAGCTGACTTTGAAGCACAGCCAATGCATCCACAAGAGTGGCTGAGACACCAACTTCGTCCACACTCTCAGCATGCTCGTCCACAGCAACATTTCCAGCTTGTGCATCTAGGATCTCATGCACACCTGCAACAAACCCCAGTTCAATGTTGGATTCTCTATGAATACTTACAAAATATACATAGTGTCTGGACATAGATGACCAAAATGGATGTTACAATTTTAGAGTGTGTTCACAATTTGGTTCACCATACAATGGACTGCAGCAGAAGAGATTTGAACTGTCAGGAAATGCTATGTGGCCTTATCACATACACCCCAAGCCCAATTGGACAGTGTAGCACACAAAGAGAGATACAGCAAGGGAGAGACATTCCATGTACACAGCTATACTTGCCACAGACTTTTGGACTAAGATCCTAAGCCCAGTGGGAAAGTGGTGGGAGGGAGAAGCAGAGAATAGTAACCACTGCCAAAGGCCAGTGCGGAAGGCTCACTCCAATACTATTGTCATTCGATTGACCATTCAGGCTTTCAGCCCAGGTTCGAGACTTGCAAAAAGGTACACCAGGGTGAGGTGAACTAGGTCCTGGATGCTTTCAAAAGGGCTCCCTCTGATGAGAGAACACTGCATCAGAAAATTAAAACTGCCCTCACTGTCTCTGGACAACAAGCCTGTGAACTCTCTCCTGCTTTTGGTTCTTGTTCAAAGCTACATATCCCACTCTGAGTTTCGATTGAGTCTAGAGACTGGGGTAGAAGATCACCTTTGACATCCCAACCCATGTTGTATACTTGAAACAAGTCAATGGAAGGGTATGTCAGACTTCTATCGTCAAGACCTTAACACATCAATCCTAGCTATCAACTTTTCTGATTCTGATTCTTCTTGTTCCATGTTCTTTGCGTTCTGAATAAGAGCTTAATGTCTCTTCTAACCTTCTCCCCACAACTTCTCAGACTTTGCTTACCAGACCCCCAAAACCAGTTTGAATACCCTACTCATAAGACCCTTCTTGCCATAGGTCATTGACCCCAAAGCAAATTCAGATAGAGGATGGAGAGTGCACACCATGAATGCTAGCATTTCCTTCTTTTATCCATGTTCTTTTGTTGCGAAAATATTCTCGAGAACGAGCCTCAAATCCTCTTGACATTGCAGCCACCAGTTTTTGAATCCAATCTTTCCTGAGGCGGGCAAACCGCTCAATCTCTTCATCAAATATGGTTCCTTCCAACCCATAAAACCTGTCCTCAGATGATTCAACATCACCATCATTTTCAGTGCCCTGATCACTCTCTGTGCTCAATTGAGCAAGCCGCAGCTCAAGAAAGAAGATGTCCTCCCCTGAGTCCTGCAGGGATTGGTCAAGTTAGCTCCAATTGTTGGCTATATTGTGACTGTTCATAAGCCAGCTTTAAGCACTAAGGACACAAGAAATGAGATCAATAACCCTGAGACCTAGCATCTGTGGCTACCACATATATGACCAAGTAAGAGACTCCCTATTGCAAGGCACCTGCATGTTCCTGAATTTCTTTCCACCATCATCTGTCCCAAACTGAGGAATTTAAGGATCATACATCCCCACCTAAGCAAGTATGGTGTAAGGAGTACCTGCAGTTTGCATTCAAAAAAACGTGCAGCATTTGCACAGAGAGCAACTTTCACCATCTCATTCTCTTCAGCAAGTGCTGTTAGACCTTCAGCCTCCTGGCACCTCTGAAGCAACTCCTTATGATACTCTTTGGCAACTGGAACAGCTCCTGCTCTGATGAAAGCCAGACGCTGGTCTACTTTTGGTAGACTCCGGCACCTGTCTATGATTGATAACATGGTTGCTAGCATGGCATCAGCCCCAGCAGGAGCTCGAAACTCTTCACTAGATTCCAATGATTGCTGTCCCAAAAAGTCCCCATCACCTAATCCACTTGCACCCAGCCTTTGAGAGCTTGGCATCGTTCCTCTGTCAATAACCCAGAACTCTTCCTTCTCAAGTTTTGACTTTAGCTTGTCCCATGCATCTGCAAACTCAACATGTGCCCACACCTGAAGCCAACTGGCTTGCTCAGCGAACACCCCTATACAACCCACACCTGATCCTAATAAATCTCCAATACTCTCCTGATTGACTGCATCCCCCTCTGATCCCATCTGGAAAAGACCAAGAGCACGCACTGCCAGTGACCTCATACGGATATCAAAAGCTAGGATCTGGTCAACTGTATGAAGCCAAAGTGCAGCTGCCGGTCCTGAAACCACAGTCTCTTCTTGTACATCATTTGCAAGACCTGGCAAGATCTTTATCCTTAGATGCTTACCAACCATACCCACAAGGCAAGAAACCCACTCCTCTCTGGCACTATAACCTGCCAGCCTCGCCTTATCAATCATGGGCTGCAGATACTCATCAATCATATCAACATATTCTTGACAAACACGGTAAGCAAGAGCACACACAAGCTCTGGCTTCTGGGTCCACCTCACAAAGTGATGCTCTGCCCTGGAAGCAATTGAACTGACTAGTTCCTCCACAGTCCACAGTGGCTCATGTGGGAGATGATCTACATCAATGCTGCTCCTGCTGCTGGCATTGTACTTAGTTGAAAATACCTCCTTCTCCCTCTTCCTACAAATTCGCCGTTGCCTCCAATTACGCTGCACAGCTTGCAAAGTTGATAGCACCATAAAACAGTCTTGATACCTGCAGTTGGTAGCAACATCAATGTGTGAAGTCCAAGACTGTTGTTCCTCAGGCTGAAAATGTCTGAACACAAAACCAAATATCAACTCGAAAGCAAGGACTCAAAGCTTGTGCTTGTGCATTTATCCTACAGACAGGAAGGAGCTTGTCTTCAACACAACTTCAACATCATCAATCTTCAACATCATCAATCTCTCAAGTTGTCCAATGTAAGCTTTGAGAAACATACCTCAATGCTATATAATCCTCCATATCAAGCAATGGATTTGCCATGTGAGCACTGCCACCACCTTTCTGATCTGCATCTCCTCCTCCTGCTGGAGCAAGAGGGGGTGGCCAACCTATAATAGCCAGGAGAGTACAATACTCTGCAATTGCAGCAGGTCGAAGAGATGAAGCAGCCCGTTCAACCCGAAGATCTACAGCTGAGACAAGCTGCCTCCACTGTGGCTTTGTGCTTGCAATCATAGCAATCAAATCTTCCACGACTTGCATTGTTCGAACTGCATCTGAAAACCTTTCCAGAATCTCTTCATTCACCTGGCTTCAGGGAAACCATTGGGAGACATGAAGAGAGGGGAGCATTTGTGAGCAGTTTTCTCAGTCGCAAAAAGCTTGACAAGTCCCCCTCCCTCCCTCCCGTACTCACTCACTCACTCAAACACATCGTCTTAACCTAAATCCATCAGAAATGGCATGCATGGCATGCAGTGAAGATGCGTGATATGAATGTTGTGCAGTGTTTCTTGTCATGGATCGATCCTGTGTACCAGAATCAGAAGACTGAAAGACGAAGAAACTTTTAGGGGAAGCCCCTGCGTGAAAGAAGAGGAGGAAGAAGAAGGAGAAGACAAGAACACTACCGTTCGCTGAACCGCGAATCGTCGATTCCTAGCAAGCGACGTTGCAGCAGTGACAGCATCCTCCAAGTCCCCTACCAGCTGCTCCAAGCGCAAAACGTTTTGTGCATAGACGCGAACCTGCTCCACTCTGGCAACTTCGCTAGCCAAGCTCGAAAGCTCCTGGACAAGAGCTCCATTGGAACTAGGGCTCGAAACAACGGGACGCGGACTCAAAATCGGGGAACTGGGATTCTCCCCCGTACCACCACCACCACCACCGGCAGCGGCGGGGGCAGCAGCGGAAGAAAAAACCGCCGCAGAGCTTCTGATCTGCTCGATCCTAACAGCGAGATCGTGAAGAGACGCAGTGAGGTGTTGCGCAACGGAGGCACCTTCCGCTGCTCGGGATTCCACTCTGAGTTGCAGTTTCCGCAACTCTGCTTCATTATTCTCCCGATCACCTTTCAATTTCGCCGATAAGCTTCGTGCCGATGCAAGGTCGCTTGCACTCTGAAACTGAGAGTCCAGAAACTCTTGAACCGCGGGGGAAAGGGAAGAGACGAGAGGAAGAACAGGACGTTGTCGTCTTCTCATTGTTCACGATTTCTTCTCTCGCCTTGATCATACTCTTACCATTCTCCCAAATTCCTGCTGCTGCAATCCTTACCGACGCGATCACCGTCCGTCGGCATCCAGCAAGCGCTTGTTCTGATCTCCAACGCATTGCATGTCCACGGGAAACCCTAGAGCTCAACCCTAGAGTCTCTTTTACCATTTTGTTGTTGGCCTTGCCTAGCAAGGCAAGAGGGGATATTGTGTGTAGATTCATTATAGAGTATAGTAGCTTAATGGATTTTGGCCCCTAGGTAATAATAATACTAGGTCTATTTATTTTTATATGAGGATTTTTTTTAAACATGATATTTTGCCTTGTGTTGAAACTTGAGATTAGTTATAGAGTTATGATATCTTGAAGGATTTTGGTTTTTTTCTTTTAGAGGATTTTTCTAAGATTATATTTTTGCATGGTGAAATATTTTAATTTTTGTAATTCTTCTTTTGCCTTCAAAGACTCTTTAATGTAAATGGCAAGGCCACACTATGACCCAACCCGATATCGTGTTTAGATTCATTATAGAGTATCGTAGCTTAAGGGATTTTGGCCCCTAACCTAATAATAGGTCTATTTTTATATGAGGATTTTTGAAAGATGATATTTTGGCCTATGTTGAAACTTGAGATTCATTACATAGTTATATATTATCTTGATGAATTTTTGTTTCTTTCTTTTAGAGGATTTTTTGAAGATTATATAATTTTTTACACGGTGAAGTGTTTGAGTTTTTATAATTCTTCTTTTGCCTTAAGATACTTTTTAATGTAAATGGCAAGGCCACACTCTGACACACCCCCTTGTTTGTTCAAACTTCAAACCCTAAGTTTTGTTTGTGCTCTTTTCTAGGTACCTATTTTGAAGCCGAGTATTCGAACCTAGGTGTTCAAACCTTTTGAGAGTCAAAGTGTGACCGAACAACAGGTCGACGGACAAGGACTTTAGGCATGAACTGTTGGTGTGAACATGAATGTCCTGATCTGGATAATATGGCCGAGGATCTTGATTAGTGGCGG
>Ga0116227_10002691_pt1 | contig 40077 bp, 37 predicted proteins | sample S1TSphgellanicum_FD_89693 | JGI IMG/M metagenome (GOLD analysis project Ga0116227, IMG submission 89693) | Host-associated microbial communities from peat moss isolated from Minnesota, USA - S1T2_Fb - Sphagnum magellanicum MG | ecosystem: Host-associated > Plants > Peat moss > Unclassified...
GAATGGCAGGGCATCCAGAAAAACCTGACGGCCGAACTGATCCTGGCCAACGACACCAGCTTCAAGAAGAACCTCGATCGCTATAAATACCACTCGGAAAAATCCGAGCATCCGCGGGAGCACTACCGCGAGCTGGCGGTGGAGTTCCTGCAGCATCTGGAGCGCTGCCTGGCTTACAACGAAGGGCGCGGGCTGGTTCGTGGCACGCCGTCATTGGCCGATTACGCGATTTTCCCCTTCGTGCGTCAGTTCGCTGGCGCCGATCAGGCCTGGTTTGATGCCGCGCCGTTTCCCCTGCTGCAAGTCTGGTTGACCACGCGCATCCGTTCGGACCGCTTTGCGCAGGCCATGCACAAATATCCGCTGTGGAAGTCGGGTTCCGAGGGCGTCGTCGAGCAGTGGGCGCCGATCCGCGCGACCGATGCCGAGGGTGGCCAGCTGGTCTGGACCAAGGCCAAGGCCAAGGCCAAGCCGACGGCAAAGGCAAAGCCCGAGCGTTACATCAGCAAGGCTGAGCGCGGAGAGCAGTAACTCATCGCCGCCAGCGTGTTGCGAGGCTCCCCAACTGATATAAACTCTCGTTACACCCGCCAGTACAAATATAAAGCGGCGTGCTTGTGGTTTTGCAATCGGGGGGTTGCATGCTGTTCCATTCCTATGAGTTTCTCCTGGGCTTTCTGCCCTTGGCCTGGGGCATATTCCTATTACTCAAGCGTCAGGGCCTTGGCCGTGCAGCCAAGTGCTGGTTGCTGCTCGCCTCGCTGGGTTTCTACGGCTGGTGGAATCCGGTTTTCCTGCTGCTGATCCTCGCGTCCATTGGCGGCAATTACCTGTTCGGGCGATTGCTGGCGCTGGATCTGCCGATGCGGATGCTGCAGCTATGGACGGCCCTGTTCTACAACCTCGGCATCCTTGGCTACTTCAAGTACGCGGGATTCCTGCAGCAGGTTTTCGACCAGATTACCGGCGAGCTGCATCAGCCGCTGGCGATCATTCTTCCGCTGGCGATCTCGTTCTACACGTTCCAGCAGATCTCCTACATCGTCGATACCTGGCGCAGTCGTGAGCCCGAGAAGGATTTCGTCAATTACTGCCTGTTCATCGTGTTCTTCCCGCACCTGATCGCGGGCCCGATCACGCATCATTCCAAGATCATTCCGCAGTTCTCCAACTTTTATGATCGCAAGCTGCCGCTGGTTGACTATGCGGTGGGTTTCTCGCTGCTGATCATCGGCCTGTTCAAGAAGGTGGGCATCGCCGACAACGTCGGCGGTTATTTTGTCGGCACCTATGACCTGTTGAAGCATGGAACAGCGCTCAGCTTCTACGAGAGCTGGTCGGTGATGACGGCCTGTGCCTTGCAGATCTATTTCGACTATTCCGGCTACGCCGACATGGCCGCAGGCATCGGCCTGCTGTTTGGCGTGCGCATGCCGCTCAATTTCTTTTCGCCTTACAAGGCGATATCGCCTGCCGAATTCTGGCGGCGCTGGAATATCACGCTGATGAACTTCCTGCGCAGCTACGTCTATTTCCCGCTCGGCGGCAGCCGTTACGGGCGTCTGCGCAAGTACATGGCGAGCATGTCGGTGATGCTGGTTTGCGGCATCTGGCATGGTGCCGGGTGGAACTACATCGTCTGGGGTGCGCTGGTCGGCACCATCCTGATCATCAACAGCCTGTGGGATGAATTCCTGCGGCCGAAGGAAGTGCCGCCGTCGACGCTGCGCCGCCGCATTGGCGGACGCGTACTGACTTACATCTGCTATGTGATCCCCTTGTCGATCTTCATGTTCCCGACGCTCGATATCGGCTGGGCGATGCTGCGCGGCATGCTGGGCCTCAACGGCTTTGCATTGCCGATCCACATGCTGCCGCGACTGGGCGAATTCGGCGTCTGGCTTCAGGGCGCTGGCGTCACCTTTGCGGAGGCGCCGGCAAGCAAGGGTTTCCTGATGATGGCGACGTTGGGCGCGGCGCTGGCGGTGTTGTACCTGTGCCCGAACACCGAGCAGTTGTTCACGGCCTTCAACCCGACGCAGAACAATATCGACAAGAAACTGCTGACCGAATCGGTATGGCGACCCACCTGGCAGCCGACGCTGAAGTGGGCGGTCGTTTTGGCTGGCATGGCGGCGGTGTCGTTCATGCTGATGTTCCAGATTCGTGAATTCTTCTATTTCCAGTTCTGATCCCATGCCAAGCCTGACTAGATATCTTGTGACGCTGGGACTGGTTTTCGCAGTACTCACCGTGCCGGTTGCCGTTTTCAATGTGCGTACTGATCCTTTCAGCGTGTTCTCGCAGCTCAAGGCCGGTCCGCAACCGATCCAGGCAGACACCAGCACGCGCATGGCCAAGCCGTACGTCATGCGGGTCTATCACCCGGATTGCCTGATTCTCGGCAACAGCCGCGCCGAAGTGGGTTACGGCGCTGCCGAACTGCCGGGTTGCCAGCGGCCGTATAACGCTGCGGTTGCCAACGGGCATATCTATGAAGCACGACGTCATTTGCAGCACGCACTGGCATTGGGCGAGGTGCATCAGGTACTGCTGGCCCTCGATCTGGAAACGTTTACCTCACCGGAGCTCACCGCACCCGGCTTCAGCGAACCACGTCTTGCGGTCAACGCCAAAGGTGAAGCGCAGCTGTTTCCGGTCGGTGAACTGGTGGGACTGGCCCTGGGCTATGACGCGTCGCAGCGCAGCCTGAAATTGCGAACGCAGAAACCGCAGCTGGCAGCCATCTCCGCCAATGGCGACCGCAATCCGGAAAGCCTGCAGGCCATCGCGGTGATGAACAGCAGCCGTGATCTTGAGCAGAGAATGAACGAGCAGTTCGATTTCATCGGCAAGTTGCTGGTGACGGGCCCGGCCTTCAATCTCCAAGACGGCCGTGGCGCAGCGGCAATGGCCGAGTACCAGAAGATCCTGGCGCTGTGCGCGGCCCATCACGTTGCGCTGCGCGTGGTGATCAATCCCCAGCATGCGACGCTGCACGACTATCTGCGCCACCTCGGGCTGCAAGCGGCGTATCTCGAATGGAAGCATCAGTTGGCCGCGACGACTGCGGCTGCGGCGGCCACGCAGGATGTCCAGCTCTGGGATTTCGGCAGGCTCAATACCTTGACCACCGAGAAGTTCGAGCTGCACCAGACCGGTAGTGTGATGACCGGTTACCTGGAGCCCTCGCATTTCCGTACCGTCATTGGTAACCGTGCCCTGCGGCAGGTTTACACGGGCCAATCGAGTGGGGTCGACAATTTCGGCGAGCGCCTGACTGACGCCAGCGTGGGTGACGATGCCGGCTACGTCCGTTCAGTGGCGGCTTGGGTGGCGGCCAATCCCGACGCTGATGCTGCTGTCGCCCGGATGGCTGAAAAAGCCCAAAGCCAGCAAAACTGAGCGTTTTCAGGCTCCTCACAGGGGACGGGGTGCTAAACTTGCGCCCTTATTTCTGCTGCCCCCACCATGACCGTCATCACTCGTTTCGCGCCCAGCCCGACCGGCTTCCTGCACATCGGCGGCGCCCGCACCGCACTCTTTTCCTATGTCTATGCCAAGCGGCATGGCGGCAAGTTCCTGCTGCGCATCGAGGACACTGACCGCGAGCGCTCGACCCAGGAAGCGGTGGACGCGATCTTCGAGGGCATGAAGTGGCTGGGACTGAACTCCGATTTCGAGGAGATCTACCAGACCAAGCGCTTCGATCGTTATGCCGAAGTGGTGCAGCAGATGCTCGCCGCCGGTACCGCTTACCACTGCTACGCCAGCAAGGAAGAGCTCGACGCCATGCGTGCCGAGCAGCAGGCGCGCAAGGAAAAGCCGCGCTATGACGGCCGCTGGCGCCCTGAGCCGGGCAAGGTCCTGCCGACTCCGCCGGAAGGCGTGAAGCCGGTTGTTCGCTTCAAGAATCCGCTGGATGGCCAGGTCGTGCTCAAGGACCTGATCAAGGGCGACATCGTGTTCGACAACAAGGAACTCGACGATCTCATCATCGCCCGCGGTGATGGCGTGCCCACCTACAACTTCTGTGTGGTGGTGGACGACTACGACATGGGCATCACCCACGTCATCCGCGGCGACGACCACGTCAACAACACCCCGCGCCAGATCAACATCCTGCAGGCCCTCGGCGCCACGCCGCCAGCTTACGCGCATGTGTCGATGATTCTCGGTGCTGACGGCGCCAAGCTGTCCAAGCGCCACGGCGCGCTGGGTGTCATGGAATATCGCGCGATGGGTTTCATGCCTGACGCGCTGCTCAACTACCTGATCCGCCTCGGCTGGAGCCATGGCGATCAGGAACTCTTCACCCGTGAAGAGATGTTCACCAAGTTCGACTTCGACCACGTCTCCGCCTCGCCGGCGCGCTTCGACATGGAGAAGGCCTACTGGGTGAATCACCAGTACCTGAAGAGCATTGATCCGGCCGTGGTTGCGCCGGAATTCGACTGGCACCTGCGCCGCATCGGCGCTGATCCGGCCAAGGGCCCGGACCTCAAGGCCGTGATCGAACAGCAGCGCGAGCGTTGCCGCACGCTGGTGGAGATGGCGGAGAAGAGCAAGTTCCTCTTCGAAGATCTCGAGGCTTACAACGAGAAGGACGCTGCCAAGCATTTCACTACCGACGCTGGCGCGTTGCTGGAAGAACTCGCGCAGAAACTTTCCGCACTCACCGAGTGGAGCGCGCCTGCACTGCACGAGGCCGTGAACGGCTTTGCCGAAGGCAAGGGCCTAGGCCTTGGCAAGATCGCGCAGCCGGTCCGCGTGGCCGTGGTCGGCATGGCGATTTCGCCGCCGGTTGATCAGACGCTGTTCTTGTTGGGTCGTGAGCGAACGTTGGCGCGGCTTGCAGCCGCCGTGAAATACATCAATAAATGATCCCGTAGGAGCGCCTCTTAGGCGCGATCGCTCTAACGCCAATCGCGCCTAAGAGGCGCTCCTACAAAAAAGAAGCAGGAATTTATGGCTATTCAAATTACTTTCCCGGACGGCAACCAGAAGTCGTTCGACGCACCCATCAGCGGTCTTGCGATCGCGCAGGGCATTTCCCCCGGCCTCGCCAAGAAGGCGGCGGTCATCCAGGTCAACGGCGAGCTGTGGGACCTGACGCGTCCGATTGATCGCGATGCCAGCATCGCCATCATCACCCGCGACAAGCCGGAAGCACTCGAAGTGATTCGTCACGACGCCGCGCACATCCTTGCGCAGGCGGTGCAGGAGTTGTTCCCTGGCACGCAAATCACTTTCGGTCCTTCTACCGAAACCGGTTTCTATTACGACTTTGCGCGCGACGTGCCGTTCACCGAGAACGACCTCGAAGCCATCGAGAACAAGATGCGCGAGATCGTCAAGCGCGATCTGCCGATCACCCGCGAAGTGTGGGATCACAAGACCGCGGTCGAGCATTTCGAGAAGGCCGGCGAGAAGTTCAAGGCCGAGTGGATTCGCGACGGTATTGGCGCGGATGAAGAACTGACGATCTACAAGCAGGGCGACAAGTGGCTGGACATGTGCCTTGGTCCGCATCTGTCGTCGACCGGCAAGCTCGGCACCTCGTTCAAGCTGATCCGCGTCGGCGGCGTGTACTGGCGCGGCGATGCCAACAATGCGCAGCTTCAGCGCATCACCGGCGTCTGCTTTGCCAATGACGATGATCTCAAGGCCTACCTCAAGATGGTCGAGGAAGCCGAGAAGCGCGACCACCGCAAGATCGCCAAGCAGCTTGATCTCTTCCATCAGCAGGAAGAGGCACCGGGCATGGTGTTCTGGCATCCAAAGGGCTGGGCGATCTGGCAGGTTGTCGAGCAGTACGTGCGCGGCGTCTATCGCAAGAGCGGTTATCAGGAAGTGCGCGGCCCGCAGATCATGGACGTGTCGCTGTGGAAGAAATCCGGTCACTGGGATAACTACCAGGACAATATGTTCTTCACCGAGTCGGAGAAGCGCACCTACGCGGTGAAGCCGATGAACTGCCCGGGCCACGTGCAGATCTACAACGCCAACCTGCACAGCTATCGCGACCTGCCGGTGCGCTACGCCGAGTTCGGCGGCTGCCATCGCAACGAGCCCTCGGGCGCACTGCACGGCATCATGCGCGTGCGCGCGTTCACGCAGGATGATGGCCACATCTTCTGCACCGAAGCGCAGGTGGAAGGCGAAGTCACCGCATTCCATCAGCAGGCGATGAAGGTCTACAGCGATTTCGGATTTAGCGATCTCGCCGTCAAGCTCGCGCTGCGTCCGGAAAAGCGTCTGGGTACTGATGAAGTCTGGGATCGCGCCGAGAACGCATTGCGCGCTGCGCTGCGTGCGGCGGGCGTCGCCTGGGAAGAATTGCCTGGCGAAGGTGCGTTCTATGGCCCGAAGATCGAGTATCACCTGAAGGATTCGATCGGTCGTTCATGGCAGGTCGGCACCATCCAGTATGACCCGATGATGCCGGAGCGCCTCAATGCCGAGTACGTCGACGAGAATTCGCAGCGCGTTCGCCCGATCATGCTGCATCGCGCGATCGTTGGCTCGATGGAACGCTTCATCGGTATTTTGATCGAGCATCATGCCGGTGCGCTGCCGTTCTGGCTGGCGCCGGTGCAGGTCGTCGTCGCGCCGATCGTGTCGGATGCCGATGGCTATGCCAGCGAAGTCTGCGAAGCGCTGAAGGATGCTGGCCTGCGCGCCAACACCGATCTGCGCAACGAGAAGATCAACTACAAGATCCGCGAACACTCGGTGCAGAAGGTGCCGGTGATCGCGGTTGTTGGCCGCAAGGAAGCCGAAGAGAAGACCGTGACGCTGCGTCGCCTTGGTGAAGAGCGCCAGGTGACGATGCCGCTGGCTGACGTCGCCAGGCATTTGCTCGGCTGATGAAATTCGTATCGCGCTTTCTGCTGACGCTGTTTCTGGGTATCACGCCGTTGGCATTTGCCGATGGCGTTGATGCCAAGCTGCCTTTCAAATTGAAGGGTGAATGGCAGCAGGGCGCAATGCTGATCGGCAACACCATTCCTGGCAATCAGGTTTGGTTCAACAGCCGCGCCCTCAGCGTATCGCCGGATGGTGATTTTGTTTTTGGTCTGGATCGCGACGAGAAATCCGAAGCCGAACTGAAGATCCAATCGCCCGGCGCTGCGGTGCAGAGTTTCAAATACTCCGTACAGAAGCGCAGCTATGACATCCAGCGCCTCAACGGCTTGCCGCCGAAGATGGTGAATCCGCCGGCAGACGTGCAGAAGCGCATCGAGGATGATCAGCGCCTCGCACGCGAAGCGCGACAGGTCGACAGTCCACGCACCGATTTCCTGCAGAAATTCATCTGGCCCTGCGAAGGCCGCATCTCCGGTGTGTTTGGCAGCCAGCGCATTCTCAACGGTGAGCCCAAGCAACCGCACTACGGTGTGGATGTCGCGGTACCCGTGGGTACGCCGGTGCGCGCACCGGCGGGTGGCGTTGTCACGCTGGCCTCACCGGATATGTATTTCACTGGCGGCACGCTGATGATTGATCACGGTCAGGGCGTGGCGTCGGCGTTCCTGCACCTGTTGCAACTGAAGGTGAAGGTGGGTGATGTGGTGAAGCAGGGCGACGTCATCGCCCTCAGTGGGATGACGGGCCGCGCAACGGGCCCGCATCTGGATTGGCGCATGAACTGGTTCGACTCGCGCATTGATGCGCAGTTGCTGCCGGGACCGATGCCGCTGGCAGACGCCAAGAAGCGCTGATTGTTGAGGGTCGGGTGTCTTCCCTTCGTGGACAGCACCGGACAGATTGTTATTAAATATTTAATTTAATTTCAATGGCAATCAAATAATAACTAATACAAGTAAAGATTTGATAAGTGCCGGTTCGGAAGACGCTGATGCATCAAGATTTCATCCAAATGATAACAATTATCGTTTAAAATGATTCCTGAGTGACGGCATGGCGATCAGCACGCTCGACAAAAGTGCTGCTGGACGGGATCGCCTTCAAATCGCTTCCCATCAAATTAAAAGGCGTGAGCAGCTTCCAGCTTATGGAGCCCAAGAAAGATCAAAAACGCCGCGCCTTTTGGCTCAAGCATCTGCACCAGTGGCACTGGATCAGCTCGGCGCTGTGCCTGATTGGCATGCTGCTGTTCGCGGCGACCGGGTTCACCTTGAACCATGCTTCGCAGATCGAAGCAAAAGCAAAAGTGGTTTCACAGAAAGCGCAGTTGCCGGACGCCTTGCGGGCCCAGGTGCAGGCCGGGCAGGCGGAAGGCAAGCATCCGATGCCGCCTGCGCTGCATGACTGGCTGCAGCAGCAGTGGTCGGTGGATGTCGAGCAGCGTGAAGCGGAATGGTCGGATGGCGAGGTTTATCTCTCGATGCCGCGCCCCGGTGGCGATGCCTGGATCAGCGTTGATCTGGAAAACGGCAAGGCCGAATACGAGCAGACCAGCCGTGGCGTGATTTCCTACCTGAACGATCTGCACAAGGGCCGCAACGCCGGCCCAGCCTGGGGCTGGTTCATTGATTTCTTTGCCTTGGCTTGCCTGATTTTTTGCATCACCGGTTTGTTCCTGCTGCAGATTCACGCAGGCAACCGGCCCATCACATGGCCGGTGGTCGGTCTTGGTTTGGTGATCCCCTTGGTTTTGGCGATCTTGTTCATTCACTAAAGAGTTGAGGTTCTTCATGCGACATCGCATTCCTTTCGCGCTCTGCGCCTCTCTGCTGCCCGGCGCAGTGTTCGCTGCCAACCTGAACGTGTCGGTTGAACTGCCGCGTATCGACGTCGCGGAATACCACCGTCCCTATGTTGCGATGTGGCTGGAGCGCGAAGACAAGAGCGTCGCCGCCAACCTTGCGGTCTGGTACCAGATCAAGAAGGCCGCGGCAGCCATGCCGGGCGCTGCGCCGGCGCCAAATCCACAAGGCGGCGCCAAATGGCTGCCGGATCTGCGCCAGTGGTGGCGCCGCAGCGGGCGCGAACTGCAGATGCCGGTAGATGGCATCAGCGGCGCGACGCGCGCGCCGGGCGAACATGTCCTCAACTTTGATGCCAGCAAAGGTCCGCTCGCCAATCTGCCGGCAGGCCAGTACAAGCTGGTGGTAGAGACCGCCCGCGAAGATGGCGGCCGCGAGCTGGTGGATATCCCGTTCCAGTGGCCGGCCAAGCAGGCGCAGCAGATCAAGGCCAAGGGCGCGACTGAATTGGGCGCCATTGTTGTTGATGTGCAGCCCTGAGATCAGACCGGAGTGATGCAATGAAACCAGTTATGAAAACGATCGCCGTCGCTGCCCTCTGCCTGCCGCTGTCGGCGTTGGCGCACAAGCAGTGGCTGGCTCCTTCCAAGACCGTGCTCAACGTCGATCAGTGGGTGACGTTTGATGCGGGCGTTGCCACCGACCCTTTCGTGCTCGACAACAACGCGATGCGCGTCGACAACCTGTCGATCACGGCGCCGGATGGCACCGCGGTTGCGCCGGAAAATCCGGCGACCGGTAAGTTGCGTGCAACGTTTGACCTGCAACTGAAGCAGGCCGGCACCTACAAGATTGCCGTGATCAATAACAGCATCGCCGCGAGCTGGGATGACAATGGCCAGACCAAGCGCTGGCCTGCGCGCGGTGCAACGTTTACGGCAGAAGGCTTCGCCAAGGAAGTGCCGGCTGATGCCAAGGACCTGAAGGTCACGCAATCCGTCGGTCGTATCGAAACCTTTGTGACGGCGGGCAAGCCCAACACCACGGCGCTGGCTCCCACCGGCAAGGGCCTGGAGCTGGTTCCAGTCACCGGCTTCAATGATCTCTATGTTGGCGAGGCCGCCACCTTCCAGCTTCTGCTCGATGGCAAGCCTGCCGCTGATGTGGAAGTCGAGGCCATCGCCAACGGCACACGTTATCGCAACGCCATCGGCGAGATCGAAGTGAAGACGGACAAGAACGGCCGTTTCACTTTCAACTGGAAACAGCCGGGTCTCTATTACCTCTCGGCCTCGGTGACGGATGACAAGGCCGAAAAGCCAGCCACCTCGCGTCGCAGCAGCTACGCCGCCAGCTTCGAGGTCCTGTCTCCCTAGTCGATCATGGCGATGCGCTTTGTCTTCAGGATAAAGCGTGTCTCCGTGCTCCGGGCGCATGGAACCTGTACTGATGAACCGCGTTCTGATTCCGCGAAACCTTGATCCTCATCTGCTGCCCGTGTATCCGGTCGGTGCTGCGGCGCATGCGTTGCAGGGCGAGACGATGGGAACCACCTGGCTGTTGCGAGTTGTGGTCGTCGAAAGCGATTTGCCGCGCCTGCGTCTGGGCGCGCAGCAGGTGCTGGATCAGGTGGTTTCGCAAATGAGTCACTGGCTGCCACAGTCTGATCTCTGCGCGTACAACCGCACCGCTGCGGATCACTGGGTGACACTCCCGAAAGAATTCTTTGAAGTGTTGGCTGCGGCTCAAGCGCATGCGGCAGAAAGTGATGGCGCATTTGATTCGACCATCGGCCCGCTGATTGATCTCTGGGGTTTTGGCCCGACAGAGCGCCGCGTGACGCCGCCTTCCGAGCACGAGATTGAAGCTGCACGCAGGCGCGTCGGCTGGCAGCGCGTGCAACTCGATCCAGAGAATCGCCGCGTGTTGCAGCCTGGTGGAGTGCAGTTGGATTTCTCCTCCATCGCCAAGGGATATGCGGTGGATCAGCTTGCGCGTTTTCTTCAGCGCGCAGGTGTTGACCACTGGATGATTGAAGTCGGTGGCGAGCTGCGCGGGCAAGGCTGCAAGCCCGATGGCCAACCCTGGTGGGTAGAGCTTGAGCGCTTGAGCGTCCATTTGCCGCGCACCCTGTTGGCGCTGCATGGTCTCTCAGTCGCCAGCTCTGGCGACTACCGGCGCTACTTCGAGTTTGAAGGCCAGCGCTTTGCGCACACGCTGGATCCGCGCAGTGGCCGACCGGTCACGCATGAGCTAGCGGCGGTCACCGTCATTCACGCGGAGTGCATGCAGGCGGATGCCCTGGCGACCCTGCTGGGCGTGCTGCCGCCTGCCGAAGCCTACGATTACGCCTACCACCGTGATATTGCCGCACTGTTGGTGCTGCGCAAGGGCAATCAATTCGAAGAGCGCATGTCGCCTACTTTCGAGGCGCTGCTGGATGAGTGAATGGCTGCATAGTCCGCAAGAACAACGCCAGTTGTGGGCAGCGATCGTTGTACTGATCTGGTTGCTCTTCTGTGCGCTGATTGCGTGGATGCGGCGCCGCAGGCAACAGCGATTGACGCTGCCAATCCCTGAAGGCACCGCGCCCTTATTGCTGTGCTACGCCAGTCAGACCGGGTTCGCCCTCAGCATCGCCATGCAGACTGCGCAATCACTGCAGCTGGCAGGCCGGTCTGTCGTCCTCAAATCCTTGGGTGAAGTGGATCTTTCAACCCTGCAATCCAGCCACCATATCCTGTTTGTCGTGAGCACGACCGGCGAGGGTGATCCGCCTGACACCGCCATTCCCTTTGTACGCAAGGTGATGAACGCCAAGGCGCGTCTTGCTGGACTGCACTACGGTGTGCTGGCGCTGGGCGACCAGGAATACAAACATTACTGCGGCTTCGGGCGCGAACTGGATCGCTGGTTAAAGCATCAAGGCGCGCAGCCGCTGTTCGACGCTGTGGAAGTGGACAACGCTGACGAAGGTGCGCTGCGCCATTGGCAGCATCATCTGGAATTGTTGGGTGATGGGCGAGTGGTGCCTGACTGGACCGTGCCGGAGTACGAAGACTGGCGCCTGCTTGAACGAACCTTGCTCAATCCCGGGAGTGCCGGTGGTGCGACTTACCATCTGGTTCTGCAGCCTCTAGGCGCGCCGGCGCTTTGGCAGGCTGGCGATATTGTCGAAGTAGGGCCGCGCAATTCACCGGCCAGAATCGATGAAGCGCTGCAACAGCTGGCCTTGCCTGCTGCAACCACCATCCCGCAGCTTGAAGGTTATGAGACGCTCCCGGCTTATCTGGCTCGCTGCGTGTTGCCTGCAAATATTGCAGAACTCAAGGGGCTGGCTCCGCAGCAGTTGGCGCAGGTTCTCAAGCCACTGCCGCACCGCGAGTATTCCATCGCCTCGATTCCGGCTGACGGCCGCCTGGAGCTGTTGCTGCGACAGATGCGCCAGCCCGATGGCAGCCTGGGCCTGGGTTCTGGCTGGCTTACCGAACATGCCGCGATGGGCGAACGCATTGCCCTGCGCATTCGCAGCAATCCTGGCTTTCATCCACCTGCTGATCATCGCCCGATGATCCTGATTGGTAATGGCACGGGATTGGCAGGTTTGCGCGCGCATATCAAGGCGCGCGTGGCAGCGGGACAACAGCGCAATTGGCTGTTGTTCGGCGAACGCAGCAGTCATCACGATTTTTATTTTCGTGAGCAGATCGAAGGCTGGCGCCATGACGGCTTCCTGTCGCGATTGGACCTGGCATTTTCGAGGGATCAAACCGAGCGGATCTATGTGCAGCAGCGCTTGCTGGAGACAGCGGATGAGCTGCAACGCTGGGTGAATGACGGGGCCTGCATCTATGTCTGCGGTAGCTTGCAGGGCATGGCTCCAGCCGTGAACGAGGCGCTGGTGAATATTCTGGGCTCTGTGCAGTTGGAAAAATTGCAGGAAGACGGTGCCTATCGGCGCGACGTCTACTAAACCGCACCGTCAAAAATTTGGCGGATTACTATCCATCGGCAATGCCGACAAACGCCCACAGTGGTGCGACGACCGCACACCCATGTCGACCTTTTCTACGTCACTCTGACGCAACAAATGGAGTCAGGGACTGACATGTCGAATATTGAAGAACGTTTACTGAATGCCGTGCGTGAAGGCATCACGCAGGATCGACTGCCCATGCCAACGCTGCCCGAAGTGGCCCTGCGTATCCAGGAACTGGCCAGCGATGAGAATGTCAGCGCCAGCCGCATGGCCAGCGAGATTTCGCGCGACCCCGCAACTGCTGCGCGCCTGCTCAAGATCGCCAATAGCGCATCGCAACGTGCATTGCGCAAGATCGATAACCTGCAGATGGCGATCGCAAGATTGGGGATGGACCTGACCAGTAGCATCGTCACCAGTCTGACCATGACCCAGCTGTTTCGTGCGCGCTCTTCCATCGTCGATCAACAGTTGAAGGCGAGCTGGGTACGCAGCCAGGAAGTTGCCGCCATGGCGCATGTGATGGCGGCGCACTACACCGCACTAAAGCCCGAGCTGGCGATGCTGGCCGGACTGACACACGAGATCGGTGCGCTGCCGATCTTGCGCCTTGCTGATGACATGCCCGAGATCAGCAAGGATCCGGCGGCTTTGGAGCGGGTGCTGACGCAGCTTCATCCGCGTATCGGCTGTCTGGTGCTGCGCATGTGGAAATTTCCAGCTGAGACTGTTGATGTGCCGATGCAGCACCTCGACTTTGCAAGGCGCCACGATGGCCCGGCCGACTACGCCGATGTGATCACCGTGGCCAACCTGCAATGCCATGTTGGAGGCAATACGCGGTTGGCCAAAATTGATCGCACGGGGGTGCCGGCATTCGAGAAACTCGATATCAGCCCCGAAGTTGATGTCATCGAGAGCGAAGACATCGGCGGAGAATTCAAAGAGACTCGCGCGCTACTCGCTGCCTAGCCGCCAATCCACTGCTTCAGCCAGGCGTTGACGGTTTCATGCCACTGGATGCTGTTCTGCGGCTTGAGCACCCAGTGATTTTCGTCGGGGAAGGTGAGGAGCTCACTGGGAATGCCGCGCCGCTGTAGCGCGGTGAAGGTGGCAATGCCCTGGTCCAGGGTCACGCGAAAATCCTGCGCGCTGTGGATGACCAGCATCGGCGTCTTCCAGTTCTTCACATGGTTGATCGGGTTGTGCTTCTCGAAATTCTCGGGCTTTTCGTATTGCACGCCGCCCTGTTCCCATTCGTCGAACCAGAGCTCTTCAGTGCTATAGCTCATGAAGCGGTTGTCGAAAACACCGTCGTGATTGACCAGGCACTTGAAGCTGTCCTGCCAGTTACCGGCAATCCAGTTAATCATGTATCCACCGTAGGACGCGCCGAGCGCAGCAGCTTTGCTGCCGTCTAGGAAATCGTATTTCTCCAAGGCGTGCTTCCAGCCTTTCTGCAGGTCTTCCAGCGGCTTGCCGCCCCAATCACCCGAGATGGAGTCGGTGAAGGCCTGGCCGTAGCCGGTTGAACCGTGGAAGTCGATGAAGACCACGGCGTAACCCTGGCCGGCGTAGGTCTGCGGATTCCAGCGGTAGTGCCAGTCGTTGCCCATGCTGCCCTGCGGGCCGCCGTGAATGATGAAAGCGACGGGATACTTCTTGCCCTTCTGGTAATTCCAGGGCTTGACCACGTAGCCGTAGACGGTCTCGTTGTTCCAGCCTGCAAAGTGGAATTGCTCGGCGTCACTAAGCTGGATGCCGGACAGCCTGTCGGCATTGGTCTTCGTTAACGGGGTCGCTGCACCGCCGCTGCGCGCGATGCGATAGAGCTGGTCGGGAGACTGCAGCGAGTTGAGTGCGTAGACAATGCTGTTCTTGCCGAGGCTGAACCCACTGACGGTGCCATCACCGGTGATCTTGTCGACCTTGCCGCTGGCAACATCGACGGCGAACAGAGGCTTCTGGCCAAGATCATCGGCCGTGCAGTAAATGGTTTTGCCGTCTTCAGAGAGTGCATAGGCGTCAACAGACCGATCCCAGTCCGGCGCAATCTCGCGCTTGGCGCCGGTCTTGAGATTGACGAGGGTGAGTGCCAAGCGATCCGCTTCAAAGGTCGCGCGCTTCATCGCCTTGTAGACCAGCGATTGGCCATCCGGTGTGAAGACCGGATTCACGTCCATCGCCAGATTTTCAGCCGTGCGATTGACCGGCACTGAAGAACCATCCGCAGGCACGGTGTAAATATCGAAGTTGGTGCTCCAGGCTTCCGTGGTGCCCGCGATCCGGACATTGAAAGCCAATGTCTGGCTATCGGGCGACCAGCTGAATTCACTGTCGTCACCAAACGGCTTGCCTGGTACATCGCCATCAATATCCAGGCTGACCCGCTTCGGTTCGGTACTCACGATGCCGCGGTCATTCAGGTCGGCGACAAACAGCTGCGCGCGAGTGCCGTTGCTCCAGCTATCCCAATGGCGCACGAACAGTCGGGTGTAAACGGTGCCGGTGGATTTTCGCTCTGCCAATTCATCAAGGCGCTTTTTGGTCGAAGCCAGATCCGTGCAGTCGGCAAAGACTTCCATGGAGAGCGCGACGTGCTTGCCGTTGGGCGAGAACACAAAGGCGTTGACGTCCAGAGGCAGGTCGGTGACCTGCTGCGCTTCGCCGCCGCTCATGTCCAGGCGCCAGATCTGTGCAGAACCCGAGCGTGTCGAACTGAAGTAGAGCGATTTTCCGTCTGCCGACCAGCGTGGCGTGTCGTTGTTACCGCTGCCCCCAGTCATTTTTCGCGGTGCTGCCTGGGTGTCACCGAGATCCAGCAACCAGATATTGCGAATGCCCTTGTTGTTCGGCAGATCGGTTTCGCGCACCACGTAAGCCACGCGATGGCCATCGGGTGAAACGCGCGGATCGGAGATGCGTTCCAGCGTAACCAGGTCTTGAACGGTAAAAGCTTTCATTTCGGCACTCATGGCAGGGGCCGCGCTGAGGAGCAGGGCGGCGGCGTACAGGGTGGATTTCATTCCTTCAGACCTGGCTGAATCGATGATGCATGGTAAAGGCTAAATCACATCCGCGGAATGATACGGCTTGTGCAGGGCCTTCCGTATACTTCGACCACACCATAGAGAGTTCGCCATGCCCGTCGTCGCCGGCGCAACAGCTGCCACGCCTGAAGAATTCTGGGGCCATCCCAAGGGGCTCTATGTCTGTTTCTTCACTGAGATGTGGGAGCGCTTTTCCTTTTATGGCATGAAAGCGCTGTTGCTGCTGTACCTCACCAAGTACCACCTGTTCAGTGATGATCATGGCTATAACCTGATTGGTGCTTATGGCGGTTTGGTTTATGCGATGCCGGTGATCGGCGGATTGATTGCTGATCGTTATCTGGGCATGCGCAAGAGCGTGATCTTTGGTGGTGTGCTGTTGTGCCTGGGCCATTTCGGCATGGCGTTTGAAGGGCACAAGGCGAGTGTGATTGATGGCGTGCTGCATCAGGATCTGGTGGCCCTCAATGTTTTCTACTTCTCGCTGTCGCTGATCATTCTCGGTGTCGGTTTTCTCAAGCCGAATATCTCCATCATTGTCGGCAAGCTCTATGCTGAGAACGATCCCCGCCGTGATTCCGGATTTTCGATTTACTACGCGGGCATCAATCTTGGAGCCTTGGCGGCAAGCCTGATCGCGGCATGGCTCGGCGAAACATTTGGATGGCGCTTTGGGTTTGGCGCTGCGGGCGTCGGCATGCTGGGTGGCTTGCTGACGTTTACCCTCGGTCAGAAACATCTGATGGGTTATGCCGAGGCGAAGAACCTGCAAGCCCTGCGCCAACGCGTGTTGGGGCCATTATCGCGTGAGCATCTGATCTATCTGGCCTCGTTTGCAGGCCTGTTTGTAATCTGGGCGCTGATTCAACAGCATTCCTTGATGCTGAATGTTGTGAGCTGGCTGCCGGAGATGAGTGCGGTGCTGTGGTTCATGCACGCGATCTCCGTCGTGGTTTTGACCGGCGTGTTCTGGTTCATGTTCGCGCGCTGCAATTCGGTTGAGCGCCAGCAGATGACGGTGCTGTTGGCGTTGATTGCCTGCTGCCTGGTTTTCTTCACGCTTTACGAGCAGACGTATGGCTCGTGGGTGCTGTTCTCGGATCGCGTGATGAACCGTCATTTCATCATTGACTGGACCGCAGGACAGCTGACGTTCCTCGGCGCGCTGTTCATCGTGTTGCTGGCGCCCCTGGTGTCATGGTTGTGGCCGTGGCTGGAGCAGCGCGGCATCAATCCGAGCAAGCCCGCCAAGTCTGCATTGGGTTTGATATTCGCCGGCTTGTCGTTCGTCGTCCTGGTCTGGAGCGCACGCCATCCGCAGGACAACGGCCTCACCAGCCTGTGGTGGTTCGTGCTGGCCTACTTCGTATTGGAGATTGGCGAGATGATGCTTTCACCGATCGGATTGTCGGCGGTGACCCAGCTCTCGGTGCCGCGTGTAGTTGGCGTGATGATGGGAGGCTGGTGGCTTGGCACCGCCTATTCCGAAATGTTTGCTGCCCTGCTCGGCAAACTTTCTTCCATCGAAATCCCGCAGGGCGCCACACTCAATGTTTCCGATGCCCTGGCGAAGTACGACGCCCTGTTCGTCTACTCCGCCAAGATCGGTATTGGTTGCGGACTGGTGGTGCTGTTACTGACGCCGCTGCTTAAACGGATGATGCACGGCGTGAAGTAAGACGACGGAATAGTCCGAGTATCAGCAATCCTGCCAGCGTGAAAACGGGTAGAGCACCACCGCCACCACCACCCCCACTGCTTGCGCTGCCGGATGTGCTGCCTGGTGTCGTGCTGCCGGAGCCGGCGAGGTTCTTGCCGCCCAGAGTGAGTGTGCCGGTGTTGTCAGGATCGAGATTGGCCTTGAGCTGGGCGTTTGAGGCGGACTTGGAGGTCCAGGCTGAATTGAGGCGGCCATAAATATCTGTGGCGTTCTTGCCGGCGCTGCAGGATGTCGATCCACCGGAGAGCTGGCCGACGATCAGCTGGTTCTGGTCATACAGGGCCGAGCCAGAGGAGCCAGGCTCGGTAATGCCCTGCGAGTAGCTGACTCTCCAGACATTGACATAGCGCGTCGAGGTGCAGGTTCCGGTAATCGGCAATTGGCCGGTGCACAGTCCCTGGTTGTCGAGGCTGCTTGCGGCAGAGCTATAGACTGCAACCTTGGTGACATCCCCCTTCGGATGATGAACCACGCCGCCGGATTGCGGGACGTTGCTGCTGGCATTCCAGCCCGACAGGAAGAGATTGAAACTCGATGAAGGCATTTGTGCCGCCTTGATCAGCGTAAAGTCGGACGTTGCGTCGCCTGCAACCCAGACGCCACCCGATTGGGTTTGATAGCCGGGTTCGATGCCGTTACCGCCGCAGCTGCTGTTCTGGTAATTCCAGTAAAACACCACCGAGCCGGCGTTGCCGCTGTTGATACCACAGTGATTGGCGGTGAGGAAGAATGGTGTGTTGTCCTGTCGGACGTTGTTGATCAGCTGCCCGCTGCACAGGCCAGTGCCGTTGATGGTGATGCGTGCCAGCGCACGTGCTTGCGCGAGATAAGGTTGTCCCGCAGGGCAGGCCACATCGATTTCGCAGGAGCCCGAATCTTTATAGCTGCCAGTTCCCGCCTTGTCGTTGGCAAAACCGCGGTAGCCGTGATTGACCTCGGCCAGTTGCAGGCGCACCTGGTCTTTTACGGCGGCAGGTACGCGTAGTTCAACGATGGTGGTTTCGCCATTGATGACACTGGTCCAGAGTTGCTGGTCGCCGAGTTCATTGGCGTGGATATAGGGGCCGGCAATGACGGCGCCACTGGGATCGTAGAGCCACAGCGACGCGCCCTCGGGAAGATCGAATTTTGAAAAATGCAGATTGAGTGTTTGCGCGCCAGCGGAATAAACGCGCGTGCGCCAGCTCCAGCTGCCGTCATCGAGTTTCTGCCAGCGGCCATCATCCAGCGTCAGTGGCAGCGGCGCACTGATCGCAAACTGCAAAGGGTTGTTCTTCGAAATGGCGCTATCGACAGACTTCTGCACGCCCAGTGCAGGCAGGCTGTGCATCGGCACGATATCGAGGTGCTGGAGATCAGGAACCAGTGTTGCGGCGTGTGCAGGGGCGCTGAGCGCTAACAGGGCCAGGCAGGCAAACAGGGGGCGAAAGATCATGGCGATCACAGCTTGTGAAGGTGCCCGACTATAACCAATTCAACCCGCCTGAAATCATGTTCCGCAGGCGAGTGATGTAGAGAACTTTGACTCCCGAGCCGAAGTAGCCAGGTCGTGCTTGTTACTGATGCCGCTGTTTAAACAGGTGGAGCACGGCGTGAAGCCAGGCGGCGACGCAGTGCCAGCAGCGCGGCGAGTCCCGCCAGTGTCAGCGGTGGGAGCGCGCCACCGCCGCCGTTTGAGCTGCTGCTACTGATGTTGGTGCTGGTCGTTGTGGGGGTGCTGGTGGCGCCTGTTGTTCCGCCATTGGTAACGGCTGCCGTGTTGAAGTCCTTGCCCGCCAGGGAGAGTGTGCCGGTTCCATCCGGATCGAGATTGGCCTTGAGCTGGCTGTTGCTGGATGAACTCGCCGTCCAGCCGTAATCCAGCCGTCCATAGATATCGTAGAGCCCGTTGCCGGTGTTGCCGTTGCAAGCGCTCTGCCCGCCGGAGAGCTGGCCAATCAATAGCTGGTCCTGGTTGAGCAGGCCGGAGCCTGATGAACCTTCCTCGGTGACGCCTTGCGAGTAGTACACCTGCCAGGCGTTGATGGATCGCGAGCTGGTGCAATTGCCATCGGTCGAGGCGACGCACAGCGTTGCGGCGGTTCTCTTCGGGGCGGCGACACTTGCATCAAAGGTGCTGATCTTTTTGACGTCCCCTTCTGGATGATGGATGACGGCACCGGCGTTGGGAACATCGCTGGTCGAAGCATTCCAGCCCTGGAGATAGGCGTTGACGCTGCTGTCAGGCGCGCTGTTGAGCTTGACCAGGGTGAAATCGGCGGTCTGGTTGCCTGCGATCAGGCTGCTGCCAGTCTGGGTTTGATAGCTTGTCGGTTCCGTGGAGGAATTGCTGCACTGGCTGAATTGATAGTTCCAGTAGAAAACCACGGACGATGCCGGCGTGGCGGATGTTTGGCCAATCGTGCAGTGATAGGCGGTCAGGAAGTAAGGCGTGTTGTCCTGGCGAACGTTGTTCACCAGTTGTCCGGTGCAGAGATATTCGCCGCCGATGGTGATGCGCGCGACTGCGCGGCTCTGGTTGGTCCAGCTGGCGCCTACCGGGCATGCGATGTTGCTTTCACAGCTGCCGGATTTGCCGAATCCGCTGAGTGCCTTGCTGGCATTTTCAAAGCCGCGATAACCATGATGCACCCGCGACAATTGCAGTTGCAGTTGGTCTTTTTCGGCCGCAGGCACGCGTACTTCAATGATGGCGGTGTCGCCGAGTGTCACCGCCGTCCACAATTTCCCATCGGCGTTTTCATTGGCGCGGGTATAGGGGCCATCAACGCGCTGCCCGTCTGCGTCATAGATCCACAATTGGCCGTTGGCCGGCATGTGGAATTTTGCGAATTCGAAGTTGAGTGTCTGCGCGCCAGCGGAGTAGACCCGCGTGCGCCAGCTCCAGCTGCCATCATCGAGCTGTTGCCAGCTGCCATCCGAAAGCGTGAGCGAGAGCGGGGCGCCCACTGCAAATTGCATGGCCTGGTTTTTGGTCACGGCGCTGACCACGGCCTTTTGCATCGCCAGGGCCGGCAGGGCGTGCATCGGCACCGCGTCGAGTTGTCGCAGGTCGGGAACGAGTTTCGCAGCGGAGGCGGAAATGCTGATCGTGAGCAGTGAAACACAGACAAGAAGCCGGCGAATGATCATGGTCGCTTCCGCGAGTGAAGGTGGCCGACTATAACCAATCAATTCTGCCGAAAAGCGTCGCTTTACCAAGGATTTACACGGCAGGTTTCGTACGGTAGCCCGGCTCCGACGAGCGGAGATTCTGTTGTTTATTTATATTTAATAAAGTTATTAAACTTTATCTTAATAAACGCCATGAAATCCTTATGAAGCGGCGTTTGCGCCAAGACTCTCCGGCATGCTCAAAGCCGCGCCGTCGTTGCTGCCAAGGCGCAGCTGTGTGGATTCAGCCTGTGTCAGTTGCAGGACAATGTTGAGCAGGCTGCCGTGATCGGTGTTGACCGACTGCAGCACTTCACCTGCCGCCTGCGTTTCTCCTGCCACGTAGACAGCAGTGCCGGCTGCGACATCAAGGGCGCTGCTGCGGCAGCGGAACATGCGGCGCTTGAGCTGGCCAAGATAATGCAGTCGCGCAACGATTTCCTGCCCGGTATAACAACCCTTGTTGAAGCTGATGCCGCCGAGCGCGTCGAGGTTGGCCATCTGCGCGACGAAATGATCGCTGGTTTCGGCGAAGACGGTGGGCACGCCAGCGACGATATCGAGTCGCCGCCAGTCCTGCTCGCTGCCGGTTTCGAGATCCAGCGCCAGACGCTGTTGAAGATCGGCGAGGGCAGCGGCAGGGCCATGAATGCTGAAGCGCGGCAGTTCGCCCAGGCGTCGCACGACGGTGAGTTCACCATGCTGTGCACTGTCCATCGTTTGTGGCGGCGTCGGCAGGGCGACGCTTTGCAGGCTTTCCACGGCGCGCAGGCCCGCCACGCCGAGCGCGGGCGCGTCGAGCACTTCCAGCGTGACTTTTGAACGCAACACAAACATGCGCAGGCGCTTGGTGGTTGCCTCCAGCACGCTGCGATCAATCTCGGCGACGATCTGGTTTTGCGCATCGCGCAGCAGATGCAGCACCGCCAGCATGCGGCCCTTGGGGCTGTTGTAGGACGTGATCTGCGCGCGCTCGGCGCTGAGCAAACGGACGTCATTGCTGAGCTGGCCTTGGAGAAAAGTCTCCGCGTCAGCGCCAGAAATGCGCACGTTCCCGAGATGCGAAAGATTTACAACAAAGGTGTCTTTCATAATTTGCGTTGCCATAGGCAAGCGAATTTTGTCACACTATGCGGCGTTATCGAATCACGATCCTTACTGATCCCTCGTGTCCTCACCGACAAAATCTACAGTCCAGACCTATACGCCGCCTGCTGCGGACGAAAAGGCAATGTCTCTGGCCGATCTGCTCAAGAGCGAGCAGGCCGAGGCGACGGTGAAGGCCAAGCCCGTTGTTTCCAAAGAAGGTGCGGTGCCCGAAGTGGGTGGTCGCGTCGATGGGCCTGAGCCTACCCGTTATGGGGATTGGGAAAAGAACGGTCGCTGCATAGACTTTTAAGTAGAAAAACCCTCGGCAAGATTCAAAGGAAGCCAGAATGAGCCACCAACCGCCCAAAGGACTACCGTCCAGGCCCCTGTCACCGTTCATGCTGGGGCAGTATTACCGCTTCCAGCTGACGTCCCTGCTGTCGTTCGCCCATCGCCTTACCGGCATTGGCCTCAGCGTGGGCACTTTCCTGCTCGCCGCCTGGCTGATCACTCTGGCGGGTGGTCCTGAGGCCTATGGCTTGTTCGCCAAGCACCTCACGGCCTGGTATGGCCAGATCCTGTTGTTCTGCTGGAGCTGGGCGCTGCTCTATCACCTGTGCAACGGCATTCGTCACCTCGGTTGGGATATCGGCAAGGGTTACGAACTGAAAACCGCCTATGCGACCGGCTATGCCGTCGTCATCGGTTCACTCATTCTCACGGCCGCGGTCTGGGCCGTGGCTTACGCCAAATAAGGAGTTGCCCATGAGCATGCGTTCTCCGCTTGGCCAGGCCCGTGGCCTGGGTTCCGCCAAAGACGGCACCCATCATTTCTGGGTGCAGCGTATTTCAGCCGTCGCGCTGGTTCCGCTGGCACTGTGGTTTGTTTTCTCGGTCGCCCACCTTGCGGGTGGCGACTTCTACATGGTTCGTCACTGGGTGCACGCACCTTCAGTCGCCATCACGCTGGTGCTGTTTATCGCTGCCGCGCTGTATCACTCGATGCTGGGCATCCAGGTCGTGATCGAAGACTACATCGGCAACGAAGGCACCAAGATCGTTGGCCTGCTGCTCAATAAGTTTCTGCACGCGATCGTGGCCGTGTCCACGATCTTCGCGGTGCTCAAGGTCGCACTCGGATCATAATTGGGATCATAAGAATGGCTTACGAAATTATTCATCACGAGTACGACGCGCTGGTAGTGGGCGCAGGTGGCGCGGGTCTGCGCGCAACCCTGGGTCTGGCCGAAACCGGCCTCAAGACCGCCAACATCACCAAGGTGTTCCCGACACGTTCGCATACCGTTGCCGCGCAGGGTGGCATCTCCGCCGCGCTCGCCAACATGGGCAAGGACGACTGGCGCTGGCACTTCTTTGACACCGTCAAGGGTTCCGACTGGTTGGGCGATCAGGACGCCATCCAGTACATGACGCGCGAAGCGATTCCCGCGATCATCGAACTCGAACACTACGGCGTGCCGTTCTCGCGCACGCCCGAAGGCAAGATCTATCAGCGTCCTTTCGGCGGCATGACCACCGAATTCGGCAAGGGTCCTCCGGCCCAGCGCACCTGCGCTGCCGCGGATCGTACCGGCCACGCCATGTTGCACGCGCTCTACCAGCAGAGCCTGAAGTGCAAGGCGCAGTTCTACGTTGAATTCTTCGCGCTCGACCTGCTGATGGACGAGAACGGCGAATGCTGTGGCGTGCTCGCCATGGACCTGTCGACCGGCCAGCTGCACCGCTTCCGTTCGCACATGACGATTCTCGCTACCGGCGGTTACGGTCGCGCGTTCTTCTCGGCAACCTCCGCACACACCTGCACCGGCGACGGTAACGCGATGGTGCTGCGCGCCGGCCTGCCGCTGCAGGATCTCGAATTCGTGCAGTTCCACCCGACCGGCATTTACGGTTCGGGCTGCCTCATCACCGAAGGTGCGCGTGGTGAAGGTGGTTACCTCACCAACTCGAAGGGCGAGCGTTTCATGGAGCGTTATGCTCCGAGCGTGAAGGACCTCGCACCGCGTGACATGGTGTCGCGTTCGATGGCCACCGAAATCCGCGAAGGCCGCGGCGTTGGTGCAGAAGCCGACCATATCCATCTGCATCTGGAACACCTCGGCGCTGACGTGCTGCACGCCAAGCTCCCGGGCATTTCCGAATCCGCCAAGATTTTTGCTGGCGTTGATGTCACCAAGGAACCGATCCCTGTCGTGCCGACTGTGCACTACAACATGGGCGGTATCCCGACGCTGCACACCGGCGAAGTGGTCACGCTCAAGAACGGCAATCCGGACTCCGTCGTACCGGGCCTGATGGCTGTCGGCGAAGCGGCTTGCGTATCGGTTCACGGCGCCAACCGCCTCGGCTCCAACTCGTTGCTCGACCTCGTGGTGTTCGGCCGCTCGGCCGCCATCCGCACGGCAGAGCTGGTGAAGGCCAACACGCCGCACAAGAAAATCTCCAACGCTTCGGAAGAAAAGGCGCTGTCGCGTCTTGATGGCTTCCGTCACGCCAACGGCAGCGAGCCAACCGCCAAGGTTCGCCTCGACATGCAGAAGACGATGCAGAAGCACTGCGCCGTGTTCCGCGATGGCCCGATGATGCAGGAAGGCATCCAGAAGCTGAACGCCGTCATCGACTCCTTCGGCAAGGTCAAGGTTTCCGATCGCTCGATGATCTGGAATTCCGACCTGATGGAAACGCTGGAACTCGACAACCTGTTGGGTCAGGCGCTCCTCACCATCACTGGCGCAGAAAACCGCAAGGAATCGCGCGGCGCGCACGCACGTGACGACATCCAGAACCGCGACGACGTCAACTGGCTGCATCACACCGTGGCATGGCGCACCGGTGACAAGGAAGTGAAACTCGACAAGCGTCCGGTGCACATGAATCCGCTCGACTCCGATGTCGACCAGATTCCGCCGATGGCCCGCAAGTACTAATCAGGAAGAACGACAATGGCACAGTTCTCACTGCCGCAAAATTCCAAGATCGACAAGAAGGCCGGCAAGCACTTTCCGGCGCCTGCTGGTTCGAAGAAGGTCCAGACTTTCAAGATCTACCGCTATGACCCGGACACCGGCGCCAACCCGCGCGTCGACAGCTACGACGTTGACATGTCGACCTGTGGCCCGATGGTTCTGGACGCACTGATCAAGATCAAGAACGAAACCGACGCCACGCTGACGTTCCGTCGCTCCTGCCGCGAAGGCATCTGCGGTAGCTGCGCGATGAACATCGACGGCACCAACACGCTGGCCTGCATCAAGGGCTGCGACGAGGTGAAGGGCGATGTGAAGATCTACCCGCTGCCGCACATGCCGGTGGTGAAGGATCTGGTTCCGGACATGACGCACTTCTACGCCCAGCTCGCTTCGATCGAGCCCTGGCTGAAGACCGACTCGCCTGCACCGACGCGCGAGCGCCTGCAGTCTGAAGAAGACCGCGCCAAGATCGATGGCCTCTACGAGTGCATTCTCTGTGCTTGCTGCTCGACCAGCTGCCCGAGCTACTGGTGGAATGGCGACCGTTACCTCGGTCCTGCGATCCTGCTGCAGGCTTACCGCTGGCTGGTCGACAGCCGCGACGAAGCCACCGGCGACCGTCTCGACGCGCTGGAAGATCCGTTCAAGCTGTACCGCTGCCACACCATCATGAACTGCTCGAAGACCTGCCCGAAGGGTTTGAACCCGGCCAAGGCGATCGGCGAGATCAAGAAGATGATGGTGGAGCGCACTGTTTAAGATTTGCGTGGTGCAGTTCAGTGACAGGGGCGGCATTGCCGCCCTTGTTGTTTTGTAGGGTGCGCCATGCGCACCGCAATCCTTGCTGACATGCTGCAATGGTGCGCGCGGCGCACCCTACGTTCGTGATTGTTGTAGTGAGTTCGAGATGAGAGATGGATAAAGCACGGTTGAAGTGGTTCGCACGCCGCGGCATGAAAGAGCTCGACGTGCTGATGGAGCGCTATCTGGAGCATCGCTATGACGTGGCGCCGGAGATCGAGCGCCAGGCTTTCGTCGAGCTGATGCGCGCGGAAGATCCAGACATCTGGGCCTGGGTCATGGGCTTCCAGGACATGCCAGAGCAACCCGAGATCGCCAATGTCATCGAACAGCTTCGCGTCCACTATTGATCTGTCGCCGGGCCCGTCGATGCGGGCCTTCAAGCTGCTGTTCTGGGTGCACGTCATTCCCATCGCGATCCTGCCGTTTGCCATGCAGCAGGGGCCGATGATGCTGGGCCTGCTGGCGCTGATCGCCCTGTCCTGGTTCAGCCTGCGTCGCCACACGGTTTTCGGTTTTGGCCCTAAAGCCTTGAGTCGTTTGACCTGGCACGCCGAAGGAGGGTGGACCGTCTACGACAAGGCCGGTGAGTATCCGGCCGAATTGCAGGGCAACAGCACCATCCACAATGCCTTGTTAGTGCTCAACTTTCACCTGAAAAACGGCACGCGCCGCACGCGTGTACTGTTGGGCGATGAAATCGACGCCGAACAGATGCGCCAGCTGCGTGCGCGGTTGTCGGTATTCAAGTCCGGCTAAAACTGCCAAGGAGTGTAGGGTGCGCTATGCGCACCGAATGGGCATGCAGAGAGGCAGTCGGTGCGCATAGCGCACCCTACGCAGCTATCTAACCATTTTGGATGGGTGCCGGACCCGCCGCTTTCCAGTATCATCCGCGCCGCTTTTCTCAACCATGGAAACCGCTGTGGAACTCAAGCTCGCTGAACGTGTAGGCCGCATCAAGCCTTCTCCGACTCTCGCCGTCACCGCCAAGGCTGGCGAACTCAAGGCGCAGGGCAAGGATGTCCTTTCGCTGGGTGCTGGCGAGCCGGACTTCGACACGCCGCAGCACATCAAAGATGCTGCCTACAAGGCGATTGAGAGCGGTTTCACCAAGTACACCCCGGTTGGCGGCACGCCTGCGCTGAAGAAGGCGATCATCGAGAAGATGAAGCGCGACAACGCGCTGGACTACAAGCCGAACCAGGTCGTGGTGTCGGTCGGCGGCAAGCAGGCCTGCTACAACCTCTGCCAGGCGCTATTGAACGCCGGCGACGAAGTGATCGTGCCCGCGCCGTACTGGGTCAGCTACCCGGACATGGTGCTGCTCGCCGACGGCACGCCGGTCTTCATCGAAACCAGCGCCGCAACGCGCTTCAAGATCACGCCGGCTCAGCTGGAAGCCGCGATCACCCCGCGCACCCGCATGATCTGGCTCAACAGCCCGAGCAACCCCTCCGGCATGGCCTACACCAAGGCCGAGCTGCTGGCCCTGGGCGAAGTGCTGCGCAAGCACCCGAACATCGTCATCGCCAGCGATGACATGTACGAGAAGATCCTCTGGGCTGCCGAGCCGTTCAGCAACATCATCAACGTCTGCCCGGATCTCTACGATCGCACCGTGATCATCCACGCCGTCTCGAAGACCTATTCGATGACCGGCTGGCGCATTGGCTGGGCCTGCGGTCCGGCCAAGCTGATCACCGCGATGAACGACATCCAGAGCCAGAGCACCAGCAACCCGACCTCGATCGCACAGGTCGCGGCCGAAGCGGCGCTTAGCGGCGACCAGACCTGCGTCACCGAGATGGTCAAGGCGTTCCGCGCCCGTCACGACGCGCTGGTGGCTGACCTCAACACCGTTCCGGGCATCAAGTGCCTGGCCGGCGATGGCACCTTCTACGTGTTCCCCAACGTCGAAGGCCTGATGGCTAAGCTCGGCTGCAAGACCGACCTCGAACTGTCGAACCTGCTGCTGGAAAAGTATCTGGTCGCCGTGGTTCCGGGTTCCGCCTTCGGCGCCCCCGGCCACGTTCGCCTCTCCTTTGCCACCAGCGACAAGGTGCTGAAGGGCAGCGTCGAGCGCTTGCGCCAGGCCACTCAAGGCTAAGTTATTAAGCGCCCAGTGACTTATTCGTCACTGGGCCTTTAAAAACATTGATTCGTCAGGTCTCTGACACTACAATTCGCACCCCAACTGTTCCGTGATAGCTCAGTCGGTAGAGCAAGTGACTGTTAATCACTGGGTCCCAGGTTCGAGTCCTGGTCACGGAGCCACTAATTAGTCCAAGGAAGTCCAAGGACGCATACAAGCCCCTAAGTACAGGGGCTTTTTTGTTTGTGCAGCCTCTAGAGAAGTCCAAAGACCTCTACTGGAATCTGCCCCCAGATAGGGGCATGATTGGGGGCATGTTCAAAGCTCGTGGGGGCATGAAATATGCTCAGTGACTTAGAGATTCGCAAGGCGAAACCCGCTGAAAAGCCTTACAAAATTGCGGATTGCGGTGGTTTGTATGTGGAAATTTTTCCCAACGGCTCAAAATTGTGGCGCCTTAAATATCGAAGACTCGATAAAACCGAGACACGTATCTCGTTGGGGAAATATCCGGAAGTTTCGGTGGCAAAGGCCCGTGTTGAGCGGGACAAGTTGAAGCTCCAACGCAAGCAGGAAGGTATTGACCCAGCTGCGGACCGCCGGCTTAAGAAGCTACAAGCCCGCCAAGCTGCCGAGAATACTTTTGAAGCTGTTGCACGAGAGTGGCATGCAAAGCAACTACTGAGCTGGCGCCCTCAGCAGGGTAAGAAAGTGATGGCGTGGTTTGAAAAGGATCTATTCCCTTGGATTGGCGCTCGTCCCATAAGCAAAATTACGTCGCCCGAGCTTCTTGCGGTGATCCGTCGTATTGAAGCTCGTGGAGCAATTGAGAAATCGCATCGGGTATTGCAAGTCAGCGGTCAAATCTTTCGGTACGCGATAGCTACCGGTCGTGCAGAGGGCGAGCCAGCGACAGCGCTGCGCGGTTCGCTGGCCCCTGTAAAAACTACGCACCACGCAAGCATTACAGAGCCGAGTGCTGTAGGTGGGTTGCTTAGAGCTATCGCGGGCTATGCGGGGACCCCAATGGCGCATGGCGCGTTGAAGCTTGCCCCTTTGGTGTTTGTGCGTCCTGGCGAGTTGAGGCATGCGGAATGGTCTGAGATTAATTTTGAAACCGCTGAATGGCGCATTCCCGCGGAAAAAATGAAGTTGGATGAACCGCATATCGTTCCGCTTTCCAGGCAGGCACTCGAAATCCTAGAGGAGATGCGCACGCTCACAGGAAGGGCTCGTTATGTCTTTCATAGCGAGAGATCTACGCAACGACCAATTAGCGAGAACACTATTAACGCATCTTTGCGGAGGCTCGGATATTCCAAGGAGCAAATGACAGGGCATGGTTTTAGGGCAATGGCCCGCACGATCTTGGATGAGGTGCTCCATGAGCGCGTTGACTTGATTGAGCACCAGCTTGCACATGCTGTCAAAGATACGAATGGACGAGCCTACAATCGAACGGCACACTTGGCTGAACGTAAAAGAATGATGCAGGCCTGGGCCGATTATCTCGATGCACTTCGAGATGATCGAAAAGTTATCGCAGGAAATTTTGGCAGACCAGCGTAATAGGCTCTTCGTGCGGTAACGCCGCTGAACATAAAAGACCCAATGGCCTCAGCCATTGGGTCTTTTCATTGATTTCGGTGTGAGTTTTGTCTGCAAAGAAAGCGCTCGTGAGTATTGGTCGTAATTCTGAAAATGCTTGAGCCGAGTGGCGCCCGGCGCCGTCACGATGGGCGGTTCATTTCTTTCCAGCGTCTAGTAAAAAAGTCCATGAAGTCGACTGGAGGACGAGAGATATACCATTCGGCGTATCTCTTTTCCGGATTCTTATCGGGCGCAGTTATTTTTCCGGACGGCATATTTGAGGTTTTGTTGTTCCTTGGTTCTTTTGGCATATCGTCCTTCCAGATCCATCGTTTCTTGATGATGCGATCGGTGATCAACCGCACCAGGCATTCGTTCAAATTGACGTCGAATTCGATGTTGAATGGAGGTTCACCACTGAGTTTGGAAATAGAATCATCGAACCAGTATCGTGTGTAGCGGGTAGAGGCCCGCGATCTCTTGATTTGGCGCATCTAGTGCGCAACTGGGGCTGGTACCTGCTGATCCAGCAACAATCAGGATTAAGCCATTGGGATTTAGACGAGAAATACCTAAAAAGCCCGCGGTCGTCGTCGTGCCGTAGAGGTTCCCATCGGCCCCTTGCACGAGCCCTCCAAAGGGCACTCCGCCGTTGGCACCGCCGCTGAAGGAATAGAGCGTCGTTACGGTGGCGGTCTGCGCTATCGCAGCAGGCGCGTTCATCAATATTGCGATGAGAGCGGCCAAGTAGACCGCCATTATTCGGTGTCGCCTGGTGTCATGGCTGCCCGTTCGGCCTGCACCTGATCGCTGTAAGTACATCAGCGCGCTAATAAACGACTTCATATTCCCTGCTCCCTTTAATTTTTATCGTGTCGACGGCTGGACTTCTGCGAGGGTCGGCTGAAAGCAACTGCTTTCAGTCATTCAAGCTCCCGCCCAGTTACTGCCTATTTGTTTCACGGCCTCACAACTTAAACTATAGTTTATGTTCTAGAGTGTACTCAAACTTCACCTTGTCGGCATGCCGACAAAGGAAAACGCCAAGCGGGTCTCGAAAATTTTTGGGAGGGTTCTGGCTGAGGCTAGGAGCCAAGGTGGGGTTACCCAGCAGGCCCTGGCCGAAGGTGCTGGGGTCGATCCGGTTTTTATTTCCTATCTGGAAAACGGTCACCGGCAACCTACATTGACCGTGCTTCTAGCGATTGAAAAGACACTGAACCTACCGGATGGCGAATTGGCCGTCAGAACTGCCAAGGCGTTACGGCACAGGTAGCTCTCGAAGGCTGCCAAATTAGAAATGCCTGACAGCGCACATGCGCTGTCAGGCATCTATACGGCTTCAAAAATCGAAGTTATCTCTGAACATTTGGTTTGCGGATTTTCGATTCTGACGATCAGCATTGACCCTGCGATGAGAATTCTAGAAGCGGTCATTCCCGTCTCGACCCGCTATCGGCCCCTTGCAATCCAGGACGGCCTCCTGAACCTCGTTGTTTATCGCCTGCCATTAGCCAAATGGATAATTGCATTTGCGGACTAATCCGGCGACAGTTTAGGCACAATTCCAAGAAATCAGTGCCTTGCGAATGCTCCTTCCGAGTTATACCGCAAAAGTGCGGTTTTTAATTGCCGCTATTAGGCGGTCTAATTGTAGTTAGCCATAAAAACAGTCCGGGAGTTGCCCCATGCAGAAGGTAATTAAAAATATATTGGCTGTTCTGGCTGCGTTTGGCAGTCTTTTTTCTGGGCTTTTCTGGCATCTCTCGGCAGTGATGCAACTCAAAGCAATTGCGTTTGCAGCGGCTACACCTCCAGCAACATCAGAAGCCATTAACACACTAACAGTGGTGGCGGCACAGCAAAATTTATGGGCTGCTTCTGCGGCAGCGATTTCAGGCGTGTTTTTGGCAATCGCAGTCGCACTATGACAGCAATGGCTAACAAGGCATTCAAGCGGACGGGCTACGCCCGCCGCTTAACTTAAGCGTTAGGTGCTGAAGATGAACTGGAAACCCAATCGCTGGCTCGCTGTACTCGCCACTCTGTTTTTCTGGCCTATGGGAATGTTGTACCTAGGGCGTTGGTGGCTGCCCGTCGCTTATTTCCTTGCCTTCCTGCTCAGCGGCATAGTCGAATTCCGCGCTGACACCTCTATGTACTCCCCTTTCCTGATCATGTTGGCCGCCCCCGTCCACGCGTTTTGGCTGGCCAAGAGCGCATCCCCAATCCAGCGCCCATGGTTCAGCCGTTGGTACGGCATCGTGGCAGTGACGTTAGCCGTCTTCGCGTTTATCGGTATTGTTCGGGCGACCTTGATAGAGCCATTTCGCCTGCCGAGTTCAGCAATGGAGCCGACGCTCCCACAACGCTCTTTTGTGCTTGTCAGCAAAGTTGGATACGGAAACATTGGTACCTACGGCATTACGCTCAGTCGGAGCGCTCCGAAGAATCCTCCCGCCCGCGGAACGATCGTGGTGTTCGACTATCCGCTTGACCCTTCAAAGCATTTCATTAAGCGAGTGCTGGGCATCCCAGGCGATGTCATAACCTCGAAGAACAAGATAATTACCGTCAACGGAATGCCGCTCACTCACTCTTCCGGCAGCGACGTGGTAGTTGAGGCGCTGGACAGCAGCACCTATGAAACATTGCTGAATCCTGACAAGCCTGCTGAAGACTTCGAAGTAACTGTTCCGGTCGGACACTATTTTCTTGTAGGCGATAATCGCGACGGCTCAGAGGACAGCCGCAGATTCGGCGCAGTCCCCGCAGAACTACTTGTTGGCGAGGTGATTTATGTGCTCGCGCGAAAACGCGCCTAACAACACGCTCCACGCGACGGGGCTTCGCCCCACGCCTGAGCTTGGTCGTTAGCCCTCTTTCATGCATATGGACGTTCAGCTCGCAATTCTCTGCATTCTCACTTTCGTGATCCACCTTATCGGCACGCTTGCCTACGCGGTACGAATTGCGGGTGTACGTACGAGGCGAATTGCTGTGTCCTTCGCGCTATTCAATATCCTTGTCCTCGTTTCGCGCACGTCGAATTCATTTCAAGGTCCGTTCCTCGCCAAGAGAATCGAGGAGAACATTCACCACGGGGTTGCACATGGCCTACTCGGAGACTTCCGCTGGCTGCTGTTCTCAGCAACCCTTGCAACCGTCTTCGGCGCATTCCTGATTCCAACATTTCAGCGCATTTTCAGCCGCGCAGTTCTGCACTTCCAGGTCAACCGATCCATCCCGCAGTTGCTGATGCGCGGTCTCTTCAAGGGTGGCCTCACTCAGCTCAAGGATATTGCGAGCCTACCGGCTGCTGCGAACGTCACACAAATGCGTGTGGGCCATGGTATTTCCTACTGGGTTATTCTTCTAAACGTCGCTGCAGTTGCGCTCTGGACCATTGGCGTATTTGCCTCACTCTATGCCGGGTATTTGAACCCGGAGCTTCGCGTCACTTCAAGCACGCTATCGTCGGTGGTCAATGGCGTGGCTACTATCATGATGTTCGTGTTCATCGACCCGCACATGTCGGTCATGACCGACGATGTCGTCGAAGGCAAAGTGTCGGAGCCTCAGTTTAGAAAGGCCATCGTTTGGTTGGTCGGCAGCCGCATCGCGGGAACCCTGTTCGCACAAGCGCTACTAGTTCCAGCTGCTCTGTTCATCGCGTTCATAGCCAGGAGCATGTAGTGCACGCGAGGGCTAACCCTTTCTTCAGGCGGCCGTGTCCTCGGCACGTCGCTTAAATCAAACGTTAGCCATCCTTCAACGAGTGGCTTTCTTCGGAGATGTCTATGCATCCTCAGTACTGGATTGTTGGAGCCATGTTCGGTGGGTGTGAGGACATGCTTCCCGAGTTTTTAAGGCGCGGCTATTGGTACTGCTGGGATCCGAAGTTCAATCAGGCTATTCCGGCCACTGTTGCCGAACTCTTCCCGAAGATCCAAGTAGGGGACCGCCTTGCGGTCAAGAAGATGCTTGGCCAAGGATCATCCTCAATCGAAATACGAGCACTGGGTATCGTCACGGACATCGATGCTGGCGAGTGGCGGATATATGTAAACTGGCTGGTGACAGATCTGCACCGCGAAGTTCCCATCAAGAACTTCATGGGCTCCCTACATGGCCCTGTCGAACTGTCAGATTGGCGGTCCAATGCCTTTCATGTGTAAAGCGCAGTCGCCGCTGACTAGCCCTGCATTCCAGCGGACGCCTATCTGCGGCAACTATTTGTGGTGTAGTCAATGCGTAGAAACGGCATTGGTTGCGCTAGTCTTTCCTGGTTGTGGGCTAATCCATGGAAAGCTGCGCACCGGCTCGGGTTAGAGGTCTTGGTTGGAAACACTAGCGCACAAGCTTTTTGGCACGCAGTCGGCTTCAAGGATGATTGTGTCGTTATGGAAATGGAACGTTCTAGTGCCAGCTAACCAGCGGCTCCAACCGAGATCTTTGCCTCGCGGCGAAGCCCCGGCTGCCAGCTCCGCATCCTGCGGGTTGGTCGAGTCCTTTTGCTTTCGCTCAGGACTCCAAATGTTTGGGACAGGCAGTCTCTGGCTATTACTCGTTGGTAAATTTAAGTACGCCTCTTACATTTTCATTGAGACGGCCTTTTGTTGTTGCTAAGCTAATAGTTCATTAATGAATTATTAATCTGTAAATTATGTCCAAAGCAGATTCCCATCCGACCAGCTGCCCGGTGGTTGACCAGATCGACTCCGCGGTGAAGCGCGTCAGCGCCATTGTTCCCGGTGCGCCCAAGGACGATATTCGCCTGGTTCGCCTGATCCACAGCGTGGCGGCTGATATGTCGGCGCGCTTCGACAGCATGCTGCGGCCGCATGGCTTGAACGAAACCGACTTTCGTACGCTGATGCAGTTGTTCTGCAGTCCGGAAGGGCAGGCGCATCCTAGCGACCTGAGCCAGCTGGCGACGCAAAGCCGGACCAACATGACCCGCATCGTCGATTCGCTGGTCGAGCGCGGCTGGGTCAGTCGCTATGCGAGTGACGTTGATCGCCGTCGCATCGTGCTGGCCATCACCAAAGAAGGCGAAGCCTTGGTGAAACGCCTGCTGCCGCAGTTTCATCCCAAGCTGTCGTCGTTCCTTTCGATCCTGTCGAGGGATGAAAAGCAGACGATGACCGTGGCTCTGCAAAAAATCGCGACGTCGCTATGGATGCGTACGAACGCGGAGGAAAACCATGATTAACAGGAAGCTGCTGATGGTTGCAGCGGCTGCTGCAGTGCTCTCTGCTTGCGCGGGCATGCCCGGAAAGCCGGTGCCACCAAAGCTCAATACTGAGGTCCCCATGGCGGGTGTTGATGCACCGGCCAACGGCCAATGGCCGGATGCCAAGTGGTGGAAGCGTTACAACGATCCGCAGCTCGACGCGCTGATCGATTTGGCGATGCAGGGTTCGCCATCGTTGGCGGCGGCGCAGACGCGTTTTGACAGCGCCGTCCAGACAGTGCGCGCGGCCAGTGCAGCAGCAGGCGTACGCGCAGATGCAAACGCCACCTGGGTGCGCCAGCGCATGAGTGACAGCGGGCTGATCCCGCCGCAGTTCCTCGGCTTCAACTGGTACTCACAGGCAGATCTGGGTCTAAAGCTGACCTACACCTTCGACTGGTGGGGCAAGCAGCACGCCTTGATTGAATCGGTGGTGGATCAGATGCACGCGGCGGAGGCGGAGAGCGCCGCAGCTTCATTGGCGCTGACGACGGCCGTGGCGGATACCTATTTTGGCTGGCAATCCGATCAGGCACGTCTTGAAGTGGCGCAGACGATCACACGCGGCGCGGTCAAGATCCGTGAACTGAGTGAACTGCGCGTCAACAGCGGTATCGATCCGCAGGACCAGTTGTCGCAGGCGGATTCCGATGTGGCGCTGGCACGCGAGCAGATCGTGCAACTGCAAAGCTCTGCAAAACTGCGTCGCGTTGCGCTTGCAGCCCTGGTCGGCGTTTCGCCAGAGAAACTGTCGGAGCTGAAGCCGCAGTCCTTGCCGAACGTGGACACGCAATTGCCGGCCAACGTCAGCATCGATCTGATTGCACGTCGCCCGGATATCGTCGCCAGTCGCTGGCGCGTGGAAGCGGCTGCACGTGATGTCGACCAGGCCCGTGCGGATTTCTTTCCGGATATCAGCATCAATGCGCTGGCCGGTTTGTCAGCCATCGACATGAGCAAGTTGCTGCGTGCCTCAAGCAGTGTGTTCAATTTTGGCCCGGCACTGCATTTGCCGATTTTCGACGGCGGATTGATTCGCGCCCGTTATGGCATCAGCCAGGCGCAGCTCGACGCCGCGGTGGCCTCCTACAACAGCACCTTGCTGGATGCTGCCCGTGATCTCTCCACGCAGGCGCTGACGTCGCAGCAGATCGGCGCCTTGCGCCAGGAACGCAACACGCAACTGGAAGCCGCGAAGGCGCAGTTTGATAGTGCGCTGGCGCGTGAACACCAGGGCCTCACGGATTTGCGGGTGCCTTTGCACATCGACGTGATGTACCAGCAGCAACGGGACGCGATGCTGCTGCTCAACACGCAAGCGATCTCTGCGGATATCGCCATGACCAAGGCCTTGGGTGGTGGCTATGCCACGCCGGAATTGCCTGAAACCAAACACTAAGATTTTCCCGGAATATTCCCATGCGTAATACCATTCATACCTCCGCTGAAAATGTTGCCGCTTCCGAGAACGGCAATGGCAAGCGTCAGCGCGCCTTGCTGATCATCGCCACCATCTTCATCACCATCGCTTTGGCCTGGGTGCTGCTCTGGGTGTTTGTGCTGTCCCAGCGCGAGACGACGGATGATGCCTATGTCTCAGGCAATCAGGTTTCGATCTCGACGCAGATTCCCGGAACCGTGATCGCGGTGTTTGCCGACGACACCCAGCTGGTGAAAGCAGGGCAGGTGCTGGTCAAGCTGGATCCAACGGACGCGCAGGTTTCATTGGCCAAGGCCAAGAGTGCGCTGGGCCAGGCCGTGCGCCAGGCGCGTCAGCTGGTGGAAGTGGCTGGACAGAACGACGCCACGATTGCCAGCCGTCAGCTGGAGCTGGATCGGGCGCAGGCCGATCTCGCTCGCCGTGAGCCGCTGTTGGCAGCGCGCGCCATTGCCCCGGAGGAAGTGGCGCACGCACGTGAGGCCGTCAAGAACGCCAGCGCCGCGCTGGATATGGTCAAGCGCCAAAGTGCCGCCGCGCATGCCTTGGTGGATGGCACCTCCATTGCCGAGAATCCGTCGGTGCTCCAGGCCAAGGCGGCCTTCCGCGATACCTGGATCAGCGCAAGGCGCGCGGCGATCCTCGCGCCGGTGAGTGGTTACGTGGCGCAGCGCAGCGTGCAGGTCGGCCAGCATGTGCAACCGGGCCAGGCGCTGATGAGCGTGATCCCGCTGCATGATCTGTGGATTGATGCCAACTTCAAGGAAGTGCAACTGGAGCATCTGCGCATTGGCCAGTCGGTCGAGATCGATACCGATGCTTATGGCAGCGGCGTGAAGTTCCACGGCAAGGTTGCCGGCCTGGGTGCGGGCACCGGCAGCGCATTTGCCCTGTTGCCGCCGCAGAACGCTTCCGGTAACTGGATCAAGGTGGTCCAGCGCGTGCCGGTGCGCATTACCCTCGATGACGGGGAGCTGCAGAAGCATCCCTTGCGCATTGGTTTGTCGACCAACGTGAAGGTCGATACCCATGATCGCTCGGGCGCCGTGCTTGCTGCAGCGCCGGGCACGCAAGCGATCGCCAGCACCGAAGTCTATGTGCAGGACCTGGCCGTCGCAGAAGCAGAGGCAGACGCCGTGATCAGCGCCAACATGCCCTCCGGCAACAAGCGCTGAGATCACAGTGAGCGACACCGCGAAAACTGCCCCCGCGCCATTGACCGGCGCACCACTGGTCTTGCTGACCGTGGGCATTGCGCTGTCCGTGTTCATGGAAGTGCTCGACACCACCATCGTCAACGTTTCGGTGCCGAACATCGCGGGCAGCCTCGGCGTGAGCCCGTCGGAAGGAACGTGGGCGATCAGTTCCTATTCGCTGGCGGCTGCGGTGATGCAGCCACTGACCGGCTGGATCGCCAAACGTTACGGCGAGGTCCGCACGTTCACGATCTCGGTCCTGCTGTTCGTGGTCTTCTCGATGCTTTGTGGCTTCGCCAACTCGATGCCGATGCTGGTGTTCTTCCGCCTGATGCAGGGCCTGGTATCAGGGCCTATGGTGCCGCTGTCGCAGTCCCTGATCATGTCCAACTATCCGCCGGAAAAACGCGGCATGGGTTTGGCGATCTGGGGCGTCACGGTGATCGTCGCGCCGGTGTTCGGGCCGATCATGGGCGGCTGGCTGACCGATAATTTTTCGTGGCCGTGGATCTTCTTCATCAACCTGCCGATTGGCATCTTTGCCGCAGTGGTCACCTGGTCGTTCATGCGCAAGCGCGAGTCGGCCATTACCAAGCAACCGATTGATGCCGTCGGCTTGTGTCTTCTGTTCCTGGGTGTCGGCAGCCTGCAGTTCATGTTGGATAACGGCAACGACCTCGACTGGTTCAGTTCTCCCATGATCGTGACGTTGTGCGTGACCGCCGTTGTCGCGCTGACCTTCCTGATTGCGTGGGAGCTCACCGATAAACATCCGATTGTTGACCTCAGTCTTTTCAAGCAACGCAATTTCCGCTTTGGGCTGTTGGGCATGGGCCTTGGTATTTTCGGGTTCTTTGGCATCAGCGTGATTTTCCCGCTGTGGCTGCAGACCACGATTGGCTACACCGCTGCAGATGCGGGCAAGGCGACGGCCGTGGTCGGCATCCTGCCGGTGTTGCTGGCGCCGATCGTCGGCAAGAACATCAACCGCGTGGACCTGCGCCTGGCGCTGACATTTGCGTTTGCGGTCTTCGCGCTTTCCTCTCTTTGGGCGGCAACGCGAACGGATCAGGCGACCTTTGCGCAGTACGCCTGGCCGCGATTCTTCCAGGGCGTCGGTATTGCGTTCTTCTTCGTGCCGATCAGCCAGGTCATCATGTCTGGCCTCAAGCAGAGCGAGATTGCAGCGGCGTCTGGACTGTCGGGTTTCGTGCGTACCATCGCCGGCAGTATTTCCACGGCCGTCAGTACCTGGCTTTGGCAAGACCGCGGCAACTATCACCATGCGGTGCTGGCCGAGCAGGTCAACGCGCGGTCGGCCGGATGGCAGCACTACCAGGATCAGTTACAGGCCGCCGGTGTCAGTGCAGGGCATTCGATGGCCTACGTCGAACGCATCGTGACGACGCAGGCGATGTCGATGGCGGCCAATGACATGTTCAGGCTGTATGCCGTGATTTTCATCATCATCATCCCGATCCTGTGGCTGACCAAGCCGCCGTTCGGGAGCACCGGCGCTGAGGGGGGCGGGCATTAGCGGGGGCTTCAGAGCCCGGTAATGCCACTCCGGTACGGCATCATGTGCTTGTGGTGGTTGAGCCCATTTTGTTTAGAAAAACTAAACTGACCTCTCAGTTAATATCAGTTGTTGCGCCGCAACATCAAGCTCACAATTCCGCTCGTAAATCCACGGCAGGAGTTCACCATGAGCTTGATTACCGCCTTTGAAATCATCACCTTGACTGGCATGGGCCTGAGCCTTTTCGCCATCGCTGCGTTTGAAGTCAGCGACGCGAAAGTCGATCGCCTGCGCAACGCCAAGCGCCAGTTTGCGGTCGCCCATCCTGCCCGCCGCTCCATCATTGTCAGGTCAGAAGTCTCGGCTGCTGCCAACCAGGCTGTCGAGCTGTCCAAAGCGGCCTAATCGCCGTCTGGTTCGCCCATCGCGCGAACCGCAACTGTCCCCCGCTGTAGAACGTCCCCCCATGGTTCCCATGGGGGGATTTGTTTTTATATACAGGAAGTACGGTACCTCCGCGGTTGCATGGTGAGGGCATGGATGCCCGAAGTAGAGCAACGCAGGAGCAGTTGCCGGATGCGAAAGAGCGGAGGCCTCACCCCAGCGGCTAAATCTCTAAAAGGCCGCTCAATCGACACATGGTGCCTGGCATCATTGGCGACTGCGGCGGCGCCTGCAGTTGCGCGACCTGCCACGGCTATTCAAAACACCCGGATGGCGCCGTTGCAGCCCCATGCTGTAGCGCGTCATCCGGGTGCTTTAGCGGTCTCTCGGTTCCACCTTCCAAGCTCTCATCCGCCCACGATTCGCGGCCTCAGCGATTGTCCAAAGTCTTGCGGATTCTGCCGAGAACCCTAGTAGCGGTTCCTCGAATATCGTCCCTGGTTCCATAGGGAAATCTGTCCTGGGCGCGCCTGCGCTCACAGACAAATTGACCTCTTCGTGAGTCAAGACGATAGAGAGACGCTGCCATGTCATTTGAGCTGAACAAAAAGCTGGCCGCCAAGCGCGCGCCGCTGCCGACCAAGGCCACGGTTGATCCGGTGACCGCGAGCATCATCCGCGGCGCCTTCGAGACGGTCTGTTTTGAAGCGGCCACGCATCTGGGCCGCGCGGCCTCGTCGCCGATCATCAATCAATCCAACGAGCGCAACGGCAGCATCATCGATGCGCACGGCCGTCTCGCCGGCGTTTCGGTCGGCACGCCGCATCTGGTCTTCATCTCGCAGCTGACGGTGCGTTACGGCCTCGAGTTCTTCAAGGAATACGACTGGGGCCCCGGCGACGTCTTCGTCGGCAACGATCCCGACTACGGCGGCGGACATTTGCCGGACTACAACGTCTACGCACCGGTGTTCGACAGTCAAGGAAACCTCGTCCTGATCCAGGCGCTGCAGGCGCACCAGGGCGATACCGGTGGCAAGACGCCGGGCGGCTTCACGCTTGATGCAACCGATATCTTCACCGAAGGCCTCGCGATCCCGTGCCTCAAGCTTGTGCATCGCGGCCAGAAGCGCGCGGACGTGATCAAGCTGCTTGAGCGCAATAA
>Ga0116227_10002692_pt1 | contig 40073 bp, 25 predicted proteins | sample S1TSphgellanicum_FD_89693 | JGI IMG/M metagenome (GOLD analysis project Ga0116227, IMG submission 89693) | Host-associated microbial communities from peat moss isolated from Minnesota, USA - S1T2_Fb - Sphagnum magellanicum MG | ecosystem: Host-associated > Plants > Peat moss > Unclassified...
AAATGATATAAAAGATGTCGTTGTATTTTTTTGTGTGTTTGTGGTGATTGGTGGGGGTGTGGTTGGTGGTGGGGCGGGGGAGGGGGGTGGGGGTGGGGGGGGTTGTGGGGCATTTAGTGTAAATTTTGGGATCTACGTGTGTCAAACGATCATTTTTAAGTGGTTATTAGATAATTGTCCAACCTATTTTTTATCACCCTATTATTATTTAATTTTCTAATATATGTGTATATATTAAAGTCACCCTATATTAATTATAATCCATTGTTTCATATTATTACATACCATGTATTATAATTAAATTGACTATTTGAATAAAATATACTATATTTTTAAACTAGTTAACTTATAAAATTTACCCAACAACCAATATATTGCACCTTATATTTTTACTCAAATATTTTCTACTTTTTTTACTAGTGTTCCCCCATGCCCCCCCCCTGCGGGTAATTTATTTATTTTATTATGAAATGAAATGACATGGTCAAGTTTAAACTAAATTAAAATACTCTAGAAATGGACTTTTGAAAATGACTCGCAACACCCATTTTTATCCATCATAATATGTTTTCACCTTTGAAATGGACTAGGTAAACATTAACATTGAATTTTATGAAATAGCCCAAATTAAATTATTAGGAGTGTAAAATTTAAATTTTTTGAATCCAATCATTTCATAAATAACATGTGAAATTTGATGAAATAATTCTTCTAGTCATTTTCAAAAAAAAATATTTGTCACTTTTGATAGCATAACATGTGATAAATTAAATACAAAATTCCTTTTAAATATAAATTAAAACCTTGAATGAATGATCATTCCTCAAGTTTTTCTTTTTGAATTACATTCAAAAATTGCAAATATCTAAACACCTTCAATTTTTATGCATGTCATACAAAAATTGAAAGAATTTTTTTTTTAATGGAACATTTTTTATATATGAAAAAATTTTCATATAATTTTATTATTTAATTGCATGTTTATATATTTGAAATAATTATGGAAATCAGGAACTAATATGAACAACTTTGTGTCAAAAACATTTATTTTCAATATGCACTATTTATTTCAAACTTAAAGATGTACAACACATAACATGTTGATTGTCATCATGGACATTTCATTAATAATAATAGTGTTTTTAATTTCTTTTGTGATAACACTACATTTTAAAAATAAAATATATATCCAAACAAAGAATTCAACATATTATATATGTTGTGATAGAACTAATGATAGATAACATAAATGTAATAACTTTGAAGTTATTAACAATAATACGTGTTTATTTTGGAATTTAAAATATTATATGATGTTTTAATTGTAAACAAAATCATCATTAAACATATTCGAATGGAAACATGTAAATAAAATATTGTACAATGTGTTCAACATTAAAAAATCATCATGAAAAGTGTTTTAATGAAACATGTAAATCCATGCAGTTTTTAATTAAATACAATATGCATTAATGAAAGTCCTTTTTTAAACATTAATGTTAAAAAATCATATTTGAAAGTTTGATGTTCATTTTCAATAAATGTGTTGATTGAATAATTATAATAAAGTAACATAAAATGAATCATAATTGCATCTAATTATGAGTTGAAACATCCCCAAAGGCTTGCCACAAGGTGTTGGGTAAAAAATTTAATATCATGTAATATAAAAGATAGGTTATTCTAAGGTTGATTCTTGTTCCTCCTCATAATTATGTTTTAAAATAAAATGATTAATTAAATACCTAATGACGTCATTGATCAAATGCATACTTTGGTCAATGACAATAATTAGTGAACATCCAAACCAAGTAAAAATATACTTGTATATATTTTTTAAAAACGATTTCATCATTAAATTGTCCTATGAACATTTAAAACTCTTTCAAAATCTCAACTTCAAAAGTGTGAATTCAACATGGGAGTCTTAAGATTATTATTTTTATTTCCTCACACTTACTTTCACTTCATGTGGGAATGTGTTTGTATTTTCTTACACCTATTAATTTAAACAACATAAAAATGAAATACATAAATCACTCATTACTACGAAATGCATCCTAGTTCATTCTAGGTTTCACTAGATTTTGAATGAATATGCACATTTTTACCTAGTGAAATTGTTTAACCCCCTAGTGAATAGGGACCAATTGCTATGAACAATTAAATGTTTCACTAGTACTTAGTGAAACAAGGTTACTCTCAAGTGAAATATGAATTTACCAAAACATTCATTTGCTAGTTAATCAATTATCCAATATGGAAATTAATTAAAATTTAATTATATATAATATTATTGATAATTTCACTATTTTTTAAACCTATGATTTATTAACATGTGTCATTGCCTAAGCTAAGTTAAAAACCTAACGTAGGTACGTAGGCCACATAATCAACTTAAGCACCTATTATAAGAATTTAATAAAAAATATTCAGTCAACATACCATTGTTGACCACATACAACACCACTCATGAAGTTTGATCCCTTAACCTTTGGAATGGAAGCAAACACCCTTACCATCAAGCCACCCCACTTGTTGTGGAAATATATTATATTACATTATATTTATCAAATACTTCATTTTAAACATTACAAAAACATAAACTTTGAAAATTCATATCTTATTGAGATTTTGTTCAAATGAAATAATTTAAGTTTTTAAAAAAAATCAATATTGTACATGATTACATTTATTTCCTTTTGAAAGTTTAAAATCATTTGAACAAAAAAAAATTTGAATATCATTATTCAATAACATTTCAATGACCAATTTTTTGAAAAAAAAAAAAGGTTAATAAATGGATTTTTTTGTTGATATAATAATACGACCCATGTCAAACTACTTTCAATTATTATATGATTATTTTTCATTAAATTTAAATTATTTCACCCTACATTATTTGTAGTTGTTTATGGTTATTTTAAATTATTTTTGGTTATTTTTTGTTATTTCACCCTAAGCTACTTTTGGTTATTCTAAGTTACTTTTTATTATTTTAATTTATTTCACCTTAGGCTATTTTTAGTTATTATAAAAAAATTTGGTTATTGTAATTTTTTTTTGCTATTGTAAATTATTTTAGTTTAGGTTACTTACATCTATTATAAATTATTTTTAACTATTGAAGGTTATTTCACCTTAAATTATTATTGACAATTTTAGGTTATTATAAGTTATTTCACCTTAGGTTATTTTTTTCTATTATAAATTATTTCACTTTAGATTATATTTGGCAATCCTAAGCAATTCTAATCTATGGTTATTGGTTATTTTTTTATTAAAGCTATTAGTGGTTATTAATGGCTATTGGTACCTATTTTATTGGTAATTATTAATGCCTATTAATGGTTATTTTATTAATAGTTATTGGTGGCTATTGTTAGTTATTCTATTAATGGCCATTGGTCACTATTCTATTAATGGCTATGGGTGACTATTGGTGGTTATTCTATTAATGGCCATTGGTGATTATTGGTGGTATTCTATTAATGGCCATTGGTGGCTATTCTATTAATGGCTATGAGTGACTATTGGTGGTTATTCTATTAATGGCCATTGGTGGTTATTGGTGGTTATTATATTAATGGCTATTGATGAATATTCTATTAGTGGATATTGGTGTTTATTATTGGTTATTATATTAATGGTTATTAATGGCTATTATATTAATAATTATTAGTGGTTATTATATTTGTGGTTATTTGTGGTTATTCTATTAATGGCTATTTGTGGTTATTCTATTAATGGCTATTGGGGGTTATTCTATTAATGACTATTGGGGGTTATTCTATTAATGGCTATTAGTGGTTATTTTATTAATGGCTATTGGTTGTTATTTTATAAATGACTATTGGTGGTTATTTTATTAATGACTATTAGTGGTTATTTTATTAATGGTTATTGATGGATATTCTATTGGTGGATATTGGTGCTTATTAATGGTTATTATATTAATTATTATGGGTGGTTATTATATTAATGGTTATTGGTGGATATTTTATTGGTGGATATTGGTGCTTATTAATGGTTATTATATTAATTATTATTGGTGGTTATTATATTAATCACTATTGGTGGATATTTTGTTATTGCATATTAGTGGTTATTAATGGTTATTATATTAATGGCTATTAGTGGGCATTTTATTAATGGCTATTGGTGAATATTCTATTGATGGATATTGGTGATTATTAATGTTATTATATTAGTGGTTATTAGTGGCTATTATATTAATGGCTATTGTTGGTTATTCTGTTATAAGCCATTGGTGGTTATTTTATTGATGTTTATTGATGGTTATTTTATTAATGGTTATTAATGGTTATTGTATTATAAGTTATTGTTGGTTATTACATGTTATATTACAATTATCGGTGATTATTATATTATAAATTATTATTGGATATTTTATGTTATAATATCATAAGCTATTGATAATTATTATATTGTAGGGTATTTTTAATTATTTTAAGTTATTATAGCTAGGATAATTTAATTTATAATAACTTAAAAGCTTATAATAAACTAGTTAAAATACCTTAAAGTAAAAGAACGTATAATAGTTTAGGGTACAATAATTTATAATAACCTATAATAACATAAAATATAAGTTAGAATAACTAAAGTAGCTTAAAATAATATAGGGTATATCATAAAGTAACATAGGTATAATTTTTTTTTAATAAAAATAAATTTATTTATTACAGTAAATTATAATAGTGAATTATGTTAATTAGTAATGAAACATGATGTCTACATAGTGATATTATAATGAAATAATTTTCACTATGATAAAATCAATAAAATCAATAAAATGCAATTAAGTTATTTCACTTTTAAGGTCCCATAGTGATTTAAGTTAGTAAATTGCACCCCACTTCTGTAGTAGTGACTACTTATGTTAACAAATTAATGAGTGATGCATTTGAAACATTTACTTATATTATCCCATGAAATCTTCAACTTTTAAAAAAATCAATCAACTTAACATTTTGGAACATTTTACTAATTAAACATTTTTTTAAAAGTGTTTAAATTAGAATTTTGATTATTTAAATCTCGTAAAACTTTTCAACAACTAAAACCTTTTTAACAACATCATCAATTAATCCTTGTAAAACTTTTCGTCAATTATATTTTTTGAAAATTTTCATCAATTATACATTGTAAAAAATTTTATTTACCATTCTTTTGAAATTTTCTACCAATTATGTTTTTAAAAAACTTATAGACATATATTCCTTCACTATTGCAAAATGTGGGTGCAAGTCACTAAACTAGTGAATTCACTACTTCATTAGTCCCCATTCACTACAACTAGTGAATTCATTCAAAATCTAATGAAATCACTTGGTGTATAGGGACACCTTTTGTTGTACTGCTTGGATTTTTTTTTTATAAATAATGTTTAATGTCCATGATAATTCATAATAGTCCATGTTTTCATTTCCTTCAATATTTAGAAAGGCATTTTATTTTATTTTCGAAATTTAAGTTGGGGTCATGACATGGACAATCTTTTAAAACTTAATCCAATAGTTCTAATTGTTTCTTATTTTCTTATTAAATTCCAAAAATGTGCACATCGTAACAAACATTGTTGTAAAGAATTCAAATTGCAAAAGGTTGAACACATTTTAAAATCATCCACATTGGGATTAAAGAGTGATATGAATGCTCCATAATAAATTAGGATGAAATTTTTTATTCACCTGTTAATTACATCAAATTACATAAACCAAATAAGAAAGTGATTAATGCATTTAAAGCTAATTAATTTAATTCACATATTACCAATTAACCCACATGATTCATAAGATTCACCATACCCAACTTCAGAAGGAATCATAATTATTTTCTAAAAGAATATCAAATGTACGTCTTCACAACACTTGCATCAAAGTGACAAAAATCACAAGATTATTGAAGATTTACTTTCAATTTTGAAACAAATGATGTGTTGAAACTTCATATGGCCATTATAACTTTTTGGAAACATAATCACATTGGACATGCAAATTCCCCATTTTCTTATATCCTTTTAAAATATCTTTCTAATGTAATATCAAATGTCAAATTGCATTAAATGCACAAAACACTTATGGATAGTTGAAAACATTGAAACATTTTTGCTTAGTTTTTCAAATGGTCAAAACTTCCAACATTTCCTTTTGACAAAGTAACCCCACCATATTAGAAATCAATTGATTCTTAAATGATTTGATCCCCAAATCATCATATGAATATTCTCCACTTTCAACATGTTAGATTGACTTGATAATCTAGGGATAACTTCCTTGATTCTTGCACATTTTCATTTCATGTGGGAATGTGTTCACATTATTTTACACTTATTTCAAGTTTTGGTGCATTGCAACCAAATTTCAACTTGAAAACCTTTAATTTTTTTTAATATTCAAATAGACATTTGGTTACTCATCTCAAAAGTTGGTTGCAAATTCTAATTATGATCATGACATGGATGATTTTTCACAACATATTTGTGATTGTTTTTCAAATTTTATGAATTATGATGTGCATATTCCAACAAACATTCTTGTAAGCTTTTCAAATTGTACATAATGCACTAAAGACTATTTACACAAACATAATTTTGTTGAATGTTCACATTAGAAAATTATGTCATTTTCATTTTTAAAATGAACAGTACAAAATAACATATATTGAAAAAAAAAGTTTTAATGTCATGGGTATGATGGAAATATTTGAATTGTGTAATTTTCTTGTTTTTGTATATGTGAAATTTAACATCATCTTGTTTATATATCAAATATTGAATCAAACAAATTATATTAGTTTTGAGAAAATGAATATTTTTGAGATACTTATTGATTAAATCAATTGTAAATTTTCATTTGACAAGTCATTTTTAACACAAATTTTCAATGTTTCTTTTATTCAATTTAATTAGTGTCATGTGAAGCTCACATTTCATTATATATTACATAATTTTTTAAAAATTTGACCAATATGATGATGTTATTCATTGGAAGTTCTTGTGTGTTCCCCACAACAATATTACTAATCAACAAAAGGCTACAACATTGCAATTTCGTGTTTTGGATTGTATTATTCCCATTTGTTTTTTTAACATTGAAAACATATTCTTATTTAACATGTGCAAGAAATGAAAATTCATGTTGGCATTGACCTTATGTTGTTTTGTGTGTGCATCATGATTCACATGTATGCAAATATGTTTTCATCATCATCATGAATAGTATGTGTTTCATGCTATATGAGTTTCACAAATTCATTCGATTTGTTATTAAAACTTGTAAGAACATATGTAATAATGAAAAAAAATGATTTATGAAATGTTATTGTCAAATTAAAGATAAAATGTTTAACATTTCAAATAAAAAATTAGATGAACCAATAAATAAATTAAATAATATAACTTTAATGAAAATGCAAATCAAACTCCTCAATGTTTACAAATTCAAAGAGTTCAAAACCCCATCATCATTTGAAAGTGTGGGTGATGTGAATGAGTTTTTCATATAGTATAAATAGAATAAAACATTTGTGAAAACACATGGAGCCCTATCATAGTTAAATTTGTGTTAATATGTGTTAAAATTATTTTTTCAATTATGTTATATTGTTGTCATGACCTTAGTCTTGGGTTCATGACCAAAGTTGGGGCACAAGAAATGATGGAATGCATGAAAGTGTAATGGGGCTCACACACATTTCCACCACAAGTGTGAAAAAATCCATGACCCAAAGTCAACCTCATTTGCACTACCTGCTTGCATTGTTTGGTTTGTGTAAATGATTTATTCATGAGGTGTGTGATTTTCATATCATCCTAGTCCTATCACAAATCTCCCACTTACCCTTTTTTTTAGTGTGAAAAGTTTTAAAACATGTCCCCAAGTTCTCCTTTCTTTTCTTTTTGTTCTATTGTTGTCATTTTAGGGATATGTACCTAAGGACAAATTTAGGGGTGTGTCAATTGTAATATATATATATATATATTGATTGAATGAAACCTTCATATAAAAAGATTAAGGGGGTGTGCACCTCTTTTCATTTATAAAAAAACAGAAAACTAATAACCAAAACATTGTGAAGACAAATGAACAATGAAAAGTTGATCTTGTTTTTTTAAATGAGACAACCTTTGAAATGAAGTGCATTTTCATCAACATATTCAATTTTTGCATTTAGGAAGATTGGTTTTGAGCATGTTATATTCCATTATTGCCTTCCATTGTTGAACTTTTTGGTTCATGTTATTATTTCATGTAGAGTTGTTTGAACATTTTTCAAAGAAACCTCTCCCATTTCCATATCCTCGCTTGTTGCAAACTTGTAACATTTTGGTGTGAAATGTATAAAACAAGTACCTATGTAGGGCTTTCACAAGTCCAAAAACTTACAACTAACAACAAAAACTAAGGCACTATTAAGCATCCCCATATTTGGCCCTTCATTTTTCATGTATAAAATGACTTTGATTGTCGATTGAAACTTTTTCAATAAGGGTTTCACTATTTTTAGCAAAGAAACACAAGAAGTGTTTGACATTTTAAACAAACCAATCATCATGTGAGGAGGCACTAAATAATCATCTACGAAGTTCATTACTAACACAAACATATCAACATAATACATCTATGAATCAAAAGTGATGCTCATGCCAATGATGAGTAGTAATTATTAAAAGAATGAAACATTCCATTGTTCTCACCAACATCATGGGTAAATGTTGGATTGCATAAGTTTTTTGTGAAATCAAAATGTGATACTGGGGTCACAATATAACACAAGTTGCCACAACTCGAAGCTTTCAATAATCAACAACTTTATGCAATCTTTTGCAATGGCTAAAACCATGTTCATAACAAATTGAACTTGCATTGTGTCACATTTCTTGAATTGGGTTTTTAACCCAAATTTGCAATTATTGAAAGTAAGATTTCTTTTTGTTTCTTTGTTTTTTGTTGACCACCCACTTTTTAATTCACATTCAATTGAACTTTGTAATGCTCCAAATTTATGAAGTGCTCATTCAACAAATATTTTTTCACCATGGCAATGTCATGAACTTCATTGTAATTCATGATCCTTTTTTTACATTTCAAGTTTCGAGTTTTCATGCTTTGAAAACTTGTTTCACTTATCATAGGGTAATTGATTATGCATCACATCTTTAGATTTTTGTAGCTTCATTACATCGACATGCTTGACATTTCTTGTGTTAAAGTTTTAAAATTACCAAACAAAGGAATTGTAATGATGAAAGACCCATTTTTTAATTTGCATCAAGGACAATGTACTAGATTTGCCATTGCACACCTTTGTTAATTATGGCACTTTCATTATGTCCATGCATATAATTTGATCTAACCCCACAAAGACACAAAGACACTTACAAGAAAACATTATGAGTGAATTGAAGAGCTACATTTTTCACATTTGAAGTGCAAAACAACAATGTACTTGAATATTGAGAAAGTGAAAAAAACATTTAGTTCCAAATTATTTTCATTAGTTCCACTATTTCCATTTTAAAAACCTATCACTATGAAAAATCACATTTGTTGAAACCACATTACCTTACAACTAAAGCTCAAAAAATAATTCATGTACAACTATTGTGCAACTATCCCCTTAGAAATACAAGGTATTAATTAATAAATAAATTGTTATGTCAAAAAATTGGTTAGTTGTATTATAGTTGCAAGTGAGTTGAAAATGAGTATTTTATATGATAATTTTTACACATTGTACATACATATGTAATTAACTGTGTTTGACTTTTCAAAAGTCGCATTGGGTTTGCAACTAGTTTTTGACTATGATTCCCATTGATACAGTTAGTAAGGCCACTAGTGTGCCACTATTAAAGTATAGTTGTTCAACTATGTTATGATTATAATGTAATTGTAATAACTTAATAAGGATACATATTCATATGTAATGTTTTATAAAAAATCATTATTTCAATAATTTGACTATTAAATATTAATTATGTTTAATACAAGTACGTATTATGAACTTATTGATATATTAAATAATTGATTATCTATCTATGAAGCAAGGTAGTTTGTTTTATTTTGTTTTGTAATTATGAAATCCACCAAACTAGGATGTTGCAAATTGTGTTTTTACTGTCTTTGAAAAGCTTTCGGCAAAGAGGGGTGCATGGGTTTCATTCCATGACATTTGGACTTATGGTGCAAAAATTCTTAAATATTGAATTTTCTTAAATCATTAATTAATTAATTATTTGGATACATGTAATTAAATTAGATGTGAAACTAAAAAAATGTGTATATTATATTAAAAATCCAATTTGGTGTACATATGGATATGCCTATTTATACCTTGATGTTTTTTAGCCAAATTCATATTCAATATTTAATATTTAGTAATGATTTTTATCAATAATTTAATATTAATAATTAATATTTAATTAGCTTAATTATTATGAAATAATAAATTAAATTGATAATAAATTATTTGAAAAGACTAACAAATAAATAGATTGATTATTTAAAATAATTTTATTTATTTATTTAAAATTAATTTTTTGAATTAGATAAATTAATTAAAATAAATATCTCATTAGTTAATTAGTCCAAATATTCAATCCAATTAATTTATATATATATATATATATATATATATAATCAAATAATTTATTTTTCAAATAATTATTTGTGTTAAAATCAAATAGACTATTTTGACAATTAATTATCTGAACAAAAAAAATTCAAATCACTATTTGAAATAGAAATATTAAATAATTAATTCACATATTTAATTATCATATAATCACTAATTTAGTTATATAACTTGCATAATGAAAAACAAACACAAATTATGTGGGAAAATCTTTTTATAGTTGCAACTCAATTTGCAACTAAAGAACAATTAAAAAATTAAAATGTATGTTTTGTCTTTAAATCCCATGTTATAAATTATATAAAAAAACACATGTGACATTTTGAAATGAATTTTTTAAAAACCATTATATATATATATATATATATATATATTCATGGTTATTATTTAATTCACTTAGTTTTTTGTTTTCGTATTTATTTACCTACTTAGGTAAATAAATAATTCCTACTTTCCTACCTACCTATGTAGGTAGGTCTTAAAACCTACCAACCCATTTACCTATGGTTATGTACAACCTACCTAGCTACTAAAATAGATATTTATTTACATTTATTTTAAAAATATAATTAATATGTCATGTGAAAAATAATAAAATTGTGCCATGTGTTAGATTTTAATGAATGGATGACAATTAATGACGTTAGCATGACATCAGGGGTGTAATTATAAATGAGTTGCAATGAATTGCATCATGTATATAATGAGTTATAATTCTACAATTCATGCAACTTGTTTATTAACACTAACAGTGTATAAATACAATAAATTGCAAGTGTTTGGTGCAACTCAAAAATTAAGTTGCAAGGCTAATTGTCAAAAAACCTTTTTTTCTCATAGTGTATATGAAGCTTTTGTGTGAAGCTTCAAACTCTTACCAAGGAAAACACCATCCCAAAATGGGATATTGGTAAGAAACAAGGTTTTTGATAGGAAATATTAGTCACGTTAGTTAACAACATGGGTAAAAACATACATTTTACTAGGGGAATATGTGCAAAACATTTAAGTATGTTGAATACATCATATCAAGTTCTATGGGTAGGCACATATTGGCATACCTTTATTAGTAACATATATTAAGGCATCACCTATATACCAATGCATCATTATAATAATTTCATATTTGTTTGGGGGAGTTAATATCAATAAAGTCTCATCACACCATGCTTAAAACAAGTCCATCAACAATATAATGGCTTGTAAACACTAATTTGGATGAAATTGAAGATTTAAATAACATAAAATTGAATTTGGACCTATGAATATGCACATGGTACAACCCAACCCTTTCTTAAATATTATTTAAAAAGATTAAATTTGGATGTGTAAATATGCATAAACTACAACATCACAAATTTATAGGTTTCATGGGTTCGTTCCAAATTCATGCGAAATTTGTTATTTCATAAGTTTTTATCGTTTAAACAAAAACGTCATGCATTATTTAAACATAAAAATTATGAATTGTCATGTGCATAACTTTCATGTGCAAACAACAAGAATATACATACTAACCCTACTCTTTAAAAGTCAACCTTTAATTTAATTATAAACTTAAAATTTTGAAATCCCAAATCTCAAGTTTCAAAGGCTAACTCTAAACTTTAAACCCGAAAAACTAAATCTTAAAATCTCAAAGCCCAAAAGCTAAACTTAAAACCTAAACATTAAACCCTAAAAGGACCAAAAACAAACTTTATAAACTAAATCATAAAATATCAAATATCAATTCCCAAAAGTTAACCCTAAAAATCTAAACCTAAAAAAACCAAAGACAAACTCTATAAACAAAACCCTAAAATTTCAAATCTTAAATCCCATGTAGCCCTATATAGCCATATAAAGTTTATATAGCCATACATAACCATACATAGTCATATAAAGTATATATAATCACATATAGCCATGTAACCCTAATACATTCTCATATAACCATATTGAATTTATATGACCATACATAGCCATATATAGTTATATAAGGTCTATATAATCATATGTAATTTATATAATCATAACTTTTAGTCTATAATCCTAATGGGCTTTGTAGACTTCTCTAAACCCCAACATATCATAGTTCATAGGTGGACAACTTGCAGGGTGAAAAAGAAGTTGTTGGAAAGGTGTTCATGTTGAATTTTCAAATTTGGTCCCTTATTGTTGGACTTTGCAAACAATAGTCAAAAGGGGATGAAGCACCAAATAAAAGTTGAAATTCAAGCCCAACAAGGCATGACTTTTAGGAAAACATGATGAAACCCTACCAATCATAACTAAACCAAAACACCCAAAAAAGGGGAATACATTTTGCAAAAATGGAACAAAATGGAAGGACCCATGTGCAAGAAGATTAAAAAAACCACCTAAGAGGGCAAACCACAAAGGGAACATCAAGTTCCTGAACCTTTTCCTGTTGCAAAAAGCATATCAAATAAGGAAACGGGAAGAGGGGCAATGGTCATGGGGAAACCATCAAAGTTGGGGCCCAAACAATGGTTTTTGTGTTTAATATTGTTCATAAAACATGACAATGTCATCATCTATGATGCCTTCACGTGGAGTTGGGCAAAATCATCATTAAGTGATGATGTGTTATTCATCGTATCATGCATTAACCATGCCTTAGTAGATGAAATTCATTGGCTATCATTTTTTGAAAAGGTTGCCTTGGGTAACCAATTATGTGAATTGTTAAGGTGCCTATGGTTCATTGACATGACATTGGTTGAGATTCAAAGTTGTGGAAGGATTCAAAACATCAAACATGGTTTAATGAGCACAAGGAAATATATGCAATGAACAACACCATGGTTTTTGACCACCATGGATTGTTTATTTATATTGATTTGGCCTACCATGGGTTCATCATGATGTAAACAAGATTCGCCATTCGGCCATCTATCGAGAGTGGCATCAATACTTCATCCATCATGATGAATATCTTTTAGAGGATCCAAGGTACTTGGAGGAAGAAATGTTCATCATGAAAAGGATGGGGAGGTAAGAATTACCACCGGATGCAGACCATGGTGTCATAGGGTTTAAGGTTCAAGTGGAATGGGGAATTAGTGGACTTACGTGAAAATGGAAACACCTCATGAAAAGATTTGATTTCACAAAACCAAAATTCTCCCATCTTTTCCAAGTCAATGTTATCTTCACCAACTATTTTCATCGTCTTTAAATGGATCTCACATACAAGGTCATTGGAGATTAAAACCTTGACCTTATTACACAAAAATGGGTAGGAGATTATTAAATACAATTCTAAACTTGCAAAAACTTGTAATTTAAGATGTAGGGTTTAAGGTAAAAATTTGGGATTATGTTAAATTTTAAATATAAAGCTAGGTTGCAAGGTTTTAGGGTTTAGTATTAGGGTTTTTATATTTGAATTTAAGGTTTTAGGTTAAAAGGTCTTTTTTATTAAGGTTAACAAATTTTAAAATAGGGACGCAAATTAAGGTTTAAGGTTTTGAAATGAGGGTTTGAATGATGGTTTGAGGTCTAAATTATCATTTTAAGGTCTATATTAAATATTTATGGATTTATAATTAAGGTTTAAGGTTTGAAAGCAAGGTTTGGGTTTTAAGGTTTGTAGACTTGACATTGGGTTTTAAGGTTTAGGTTATAAAATTAGGGTTTGTAGACTTGAGATTAAAGATTAATGTTTAGGTTTTAAAATCAAGGTTTAATGTTTCAAATTAGGGTTTGTAAATTTGGGATTAGGGTTTAGGGTTTAAGGTTTGAAATTAGGGTTTTAATATTAAGTTTGTGGGGTCTGAAATCAAGCTTTTAGGTTTGAAATTAAGTTTTATTGGTCTAAAATTAAGGTTTTAGGTTTAAATTTTGAAAAAAACCTAGATTGCATAATCATAATGTTTTTACATCAACATGCTAACTACAATTCCAAAATAGCCCTAACTTTTGTTTTAAACTTTTCTTCTGAAATCACAATTAAAATTTTAATCATTTTCAAATTGTTAATGTTTTTTCTTCCTCCCACAATTGAAATCCATCTTCCTTAATAAGAAAACATCATAGACATAAAACATAAAAAAAATTTGACTTGCCATGGTTACCGTGTTCCTAGAATTCATGGTTACAATTTCCCCTTTGCTTAATTTTGCATTGAGGCCTTAAATTTCAATTGGGGTGGTCAACAAGATAGGATTTGAGGAAACAACACCAATGAAAGTTGCATTCGAACCATTAAGGGGAAGGCTATGACATGGGCTAGGGCTAGGAAACGGGGTTAGGGTTATGGGTGTGTGGTCAATGAGGCTTTGTTGCTTCTTCAAAACATTCTAACTTGCATGTCCATTAGTGGATTTTAGTCATTCCAAAACCACCTCACATTATAATGTGGCTTGTTTTGAATGTGTTTCATTGGAATTATTTGTTTTTAATTCCTTCAAGTTTCCCATAGATGGTTTTCAATGTTTCTTCAACAAATGGGGGTTTGGGTAAGCTTTTGGGTAATCATGATAAACAAACTTCTAGACCACATTAGGGATCAATTGAGTCCCATTTTTTTGCCAGTGTTATACATGGCAAAATAATGGTTATACAATGTTGTAAATGTGTTAAAATGAGCAAATTCCACAATCTGTTAAGGCAACTTCTTTTAGTGGGGTTGTTTGACCTTGTGTAATGCCACTTATTCATACACTTGAATGTCAACCATGAATTCATTAACATCTAAAAGGTTCCCCATTCTTAAAAACAAACCCATATACCTTTAAAAAACCTAAGAATGGTGATTAGTAATCAATTGTTGGTTCCATTCAATTGTAATTTATATGAGGCAATTAAGTTTTGGTATGTAATGTTTACAAGAAGATGAAAAATACTAGAAAAAAAACCAGTTGAAACATGGTAATTGCATTCATGACTAATTTATTTTCACATGAGGCAATAATAAAAACCCAAAGGAATAAGATGGCAACCTTACCCACCTAAACCAGTAACACGAAGAAGGATAACTACACTTACCATTTGATTCAACTATGTCTTCAAATCCAATCAAGAGTAATCTACATGAAGCAATTAAGGTTTAGGTATGCAGTGTTACCAAAAAAATCAAAAAAATCAAAAACAAAACTAGTTGAAACATGGGATTAAAGGTTTCATGATTAATTTATTTCACATGAGGCAATCACAAAAAACCAGAGCAATAAGATGGCTAGTTACACTTACAAATCAACTTAGATAGTAATTCAATAGTAATTTATAAAAATGGTTTAAGGTTTGGGTATGCAACATTATTAAAAAGGTTAAATAGACCAAAAATAAAACCAACTAAAACAAGGGATCCAAGGTATCATGACCAATATGCTTTCACATGAAGCAATAGCAAAAACCCAAAACAATAAGATGGTAGCTCTAGCCATTCAAACCAACATCATGAAAAAGGCTAACCATTTCCAATTTGAATCGAATCAGTGTTAGTTCCATTCAAGAATACTATGTATAAAATAATTATGGTTTGGGTTAAAATGACTAGAAAGAAAACCAATTGAAACATGGGTTTTCTTTTTAAAGTAATTTTTTAAAATTATGATTGAATCATAAAAACCCAAAGTAGCAAGATGGCAACCTTACCCACCTAAACCAACAACATTGTAATTTCAAGTCAATTACATTTACAAGTTGAATCATATTAGTTATCAGTTCCATTTAAAAGTAATATGTACAAGGCAATTAGGGTTTGGGTATGCGACATTAGATATAAGGTCAAAAAGAGTAAAAACAATATTAGCTAAAACATTGCAATTGCATTCATGACCAAAAAATACAAAATACCAATAAAAATAGATGCAAATTAGGTTTTTTAGTCTATTTCGAACATCATAAGAGATTCAACAAAAGTCATATTAAATTCATGTATATGTATATGCTTTGATTATACAAAAAAACAAATCTTTGGAACACTTTTGTTTAGTTATTTATTTTAGACAAACATTTCAAGATTCTAGTTCAAATTGTAGGCAAGTTTTTAGAGAAAGCCTTGGAAGTTTGTAAGCTTTAATTGTTTCATGGTAAATTATGTTAACAATTTTCAAAATTTTGAACGCATTCCAAGCCATGGATTGCCCACAATGTTGTACTAAGATTTGTTAACTCGACGAAGGTATCACATCATTGATGGGTTCATGGGAAACATGTTAGAATATGTTCAATCACAAAAGCGTCTATGAGAGGAGGGAGAAGATGGCATGAGTTCTTGCATGAAGGTTTCTATTTTATGGGTTTTGGGGTAGAAGGCCCTTTCAAATCTAGTATTATTATAAGTTTATGGCTTAGGGTTTTAGGTTTCAAGGGATGGGGCTCTTAAAATTCTGGTGTGGTTGGAAGAGGATTTCCAAACTTCTTCATAGATTTTGCATGCCATGAAGTTGTGAAGGTTTGTAGGATATCACAAAGTTTATAAGCAAAGACATAGTGTGACCATAATGAAAGTAAAACATCACCAAACAGTAAAATTTTCAACACAACAATCATAAAAAAAATTCATATTCTTCACTTGAAAAAGTGGAGGTAAACACCATATCCAAGGCTATGGGATGAACCTCATTTCAAAAAACAAGAAGTTGTGTGAGGATCTTTGGTTTTAAATAATAACAATCGCAAGTTGGGGGCAATGTTTTCCTTTTCAACTCCTTCCACTCTTAACGCCACACCGCCATTGGAGGTAATTCAAACTTCACAAATAAAAAGGTTCCAAAAGCCATGACGTTTTCGCGACATGCAAGTTGTAGCAACATTAGGTAGTTGGAGCTTCACACATTTGAAATAGGAGAAATGGCCTACTACAAATTTTTTAAACTTCACACCTAAAGGTTGAAGCATCACAAAGGTGAAAGGAAAAAAAACCTATTACAAATCTTTAGAGCTTTGTGCATGCAAGTCGAAGCTTCACACAAGTTAGAAAAAAGAAAAAACCTATTGTAGATATTCAAAGTTTCGCACCTTTAGGTTGAACTTCACATAGGTGAGAAAGGAGAAAAAACCTAGTACATATATTCAAAGCTTTGCACTTGTGATTAGAGCTTCACATTAGTGAGAAAGGAAAAAAAACCAAAAAAGAAACCTACGCAAGATCTTCAAAACTTTGCATGCATAGGTTAGAACTTCAAAAAGGCGAAAGAGGAAAAAAAACATGTTACCTTCAAACCTTCATGCCTACAAAATGTTAAAGTTCGTCAAACTTTCGTGCTTATAGAATGTTGAAGCTTCATAAAGGCAAATGAAAAGAAAGAAATGTGGACTTAGTGTTTTTGCGCTTGTAGAATGTTGGAACTCCACAAAGGTGAAAGAAAAGAAAAGAATTGTTGTTATTGAACCTTTGTGCCTACACAATGTTGAAGCTCCACAAGGTTCAACAAGACAAGGTGTTGCTGAAGCTTCACATTAAATAAATAAATAAATAAGACATCGTTTAAACTTCTAAAAGGAGAGAGAGGAAAGGAAGGTTAAAACTTCTGAGGGGGGAGAAAAAGGCATCATTGAAGTTTTTCACAGGAAAGAAAGGAAAGGTAAGAATATGTGCATCAAAAGGAGCCACATGTGGCAACCTATGAGTAGCAACTTGGCAACAATTTGACACCAAATTCTGTTGGTGCCAAGTTGAGGTGAAAAATCTAGTTTTGTGGCCTGTTAGAGAGTGTAGTGTAAATTTTTCATGTCATGTTGGGGATTACAAACTAGATTTTGGGCAAACATGGGTTACTAGCCTCATGTTCGGTGTATTTTACATAAAACTTTAATAAGAGAATTCCTTGTTGGTAACCTACTAATAAACAATATTTTTGATTGTGTCCAATTTACCAAAATTGGCATTTAATTATAAAAAAGACCACATATATTTCTTTTGACTCTTATAACGACCAAGCCATGAATAATAATACCATTGCCACTCATAGTGCAAAACCATTTGGAACAATTCCATATACTTATATTTTCCTTTTACAACTGCTTAGGAAGACCACAAACATTGGCCTTGTACAAGGATCCCATCAATGCTTGGAACTTGGAATTACATTCACCATTTTACAATAACAAAAAGAAAATCTTTAAACATTAAATCAACCCCACCTTAATGACAGGGTCTATAGGACACATAATAAGATGATATTACAAATGCATTTTAGTTTGTAAATTAATGTTATCCCTTTGAGCATAACCACTCACACCTATTATGTGGTTGTTGACTAATGTCATCCAAAATAATGTGCATGTTATTTCCTCATCCATAAACATGAAATCATGGAGAGGGTTAAATAAAAACTAGTTAAATGCCACCACATGGGCCAACCAATGTGATGGGCAATCAAAGCTAGTCATATCTTTGTATTAATAGTTCCAAAACTATTTTCATTGTCCACCATAATCAACAAAAAATACATATTGATTGTAGGTTTAAATTTATCACATATAAACGAGAACAAAAAAAAAACATTATAGCAACAATTGCAAATGTTGTTATGAAATTAATATCCAGACCATGTAAGTATTAAGAGTTTTATTGGCTATGACCTTAACAACCAACATCTCACAAACTTATGAAGCAAATTGTTATGTGTAAGGAAACAATATATTCTACATCTTCCTCACAACTTGAAGTTTGTGAACAACAACTACATGTCATCAAAATTGAACAAAAAAAACTATTAATCACCCAATCAACCTTACTACAAGTTTGAAAGCTCCATCTAATACATTAATTTTGTTCTACTTCACCAACATTAAAATTTGAAAACAAAAAATAAAAATGCTCGTATGATTTTATAGCATAATCATGATGCATTTTCTTCTTGTTTTTGGGAATGCTACTACCTATCACACATAGATTTTTATTAAAACAAGTAAAATTGATGCAAACATAGTTTTGCATTTTGAAGTACATTTGATATAAGTAATGCTCCTTGCTAATCTAGCTAGACATAGATTTGGGAAATCCATTCGGTAATAAATTACATGCACAAATATATTGTTATAAAAGGGGCCAAAGTTGAATAATTTTAACTTGTAAATCACATTTAATTATCTTAGCATGGAATAGTGATTCCAAAAAAAATGAAATATGTGATGATAATTTAATATCCTTTTTATCACCGTTTGAATTCTAAATGATTTTTCACTATAGCAACTACCTTAAAGGACTAAAATTGCCAACACTAATAAACTAATTTATGTCCAAGGACATTAAAATACAAATTGAAATTCCATATAATTCCCTTCACATATGTTAGTACATATAGAATATGACTAAAATTAATCAAGCCATAAAACAATTAGTCCAAGAATTGCACATTATATTAACCCTTGTTGAAACTATGTATACTAAATTTGATGAAGACTATTTGGTGAACTTGCACATGACTTATGATGTAATCACCAACCCATTCCAAAATAGACATTGAATTTGCCCCGAAAACCTTTATGTTGGTGCAAGACAAATTATCTATGGTAAGATTGAATTTATGCTAGATGATCCAAGAGGAGCTTAGATGTTTATGTCATTTAAGGCCCACTTTAGATGGGGTCCAAGGTCCAAATTCCTAGGAACTAATTTGGACTCATTTGAAGCAAATTGAACCCTTGAGTTGGATCCCCATCTTGGATCTTCAAATCATGAGCTTTCTTTTGTGGTTTGAACCAATTAATTTTCCCTCCAAAATGATGCCATGTAGATTTAGACTCAATTTGCCACTTTTTGGTCTTGGACCTTCATCTAAAGGCCGTGGGTCCAATTTATGGCTCTCATCCAATAGGAATGCTTTTATTTCGTTGGACCTTGGACCCTCATCTAAAGTGGCCCTAAGTGTGGTCCAATGTGGCTAGCTTGGTAAGTATTTAATAATTGTCCATAAAAAAACATTCTTTATTTGGTGGGAAGATGACTATAAATTGAAGTAAATGGTGCATAGCATAAGAACATGATTTGTCAATGTACAAGACATCATATGATAGTGAAAACTAAGTACGAATCAAAACAATCCTCAATCATAATGATGTAGAATACCCCAAAAAGACACGTTTGTTCTCTTTTAAAACCCAAGTGAGGGAAGGGATGATTCAATGAAAGAGATTATGGAACACTTCACAAATGATTTCCTTGTTAAGAATTTGCTTATGAAAGCAAGTTATTAGAATTTAACTATTGGTATTCAAGTGAAAAATGTGTAAAACTTGCAAAACAATCTCGGATAAGATTTGTTTTATGGTCAAAACCTAGTTTAGTGTGAATGAGGTTTTGTCCATTTTGTGAGTTTAAAGGGGTTTATCCCTATTTTGTGTGTTTGGAGTCTAATCCTTGGTGTTAATCTAGGGTGTTCTTTTGCTTTCATTGTACTTGGGCTTGGATTCTTGCAAGTTTTGTAGATGAGTTTGATTTCATAATATCAAAGATCATGTCTAGTTCATTGATCTAGCTCATTGTGCTTGGGCTTGAATTCCTCCAAGTTTTGCAAGTGAGTTGGATTCTATAACACAACTCCCAAATGGGTGATCAACCATAATTGTATTGAGAAGCGCATGCACAATATTGGGTTGAAGTTCAAAGTTACAATGTTTAAAATTGGTATCAAAGGTGCAACCAATGTTGTAGGCTCAAAACACATCACAAAAGTTATCACAACTAATTGCCAAGATTGATTCTATCCAAATGCATGTAGATAAATGAATAAAAAGTGCACAAGTCAATTTGCAAACATATAACCAAAGGAATTGAAGTGTTACCTTCAATGAAATGGACTGCCATTTGGATGAGAATCAAGCAAAACTGAGCAAATCTATGCATGAACAAGAAGCCAAGGAAATGAACAAGTCCTTCCAATGAGCACCCAAGTGAAATGAATAAACTCATGCACAAATCAATTTGACTGAATTGAACTTGGTCCTTTGGATCATGAGTAGCAAGTGAAGTGATCCAGGTGCAAACAAGATGCTTTGAAAACAACACCATTTATAGTACACAAAAAAACTATGACAAACAATAGTAGTCGTATGATGAATGTCTGCAGCTAATCAGAGCAGTATGAATGTCCTGCACACTTAGTCACCAGACTTGAGAGTCAGGATGCTAGAATCACACATCAACAGCTACGGGAAATATGATAACCCACAATCATGTCCACAGGATCAACTTGCTACAAGCATGTTGTTTATTCTACACCTCAGTCCACCAGCCATAAGCAGGTATGTAGGAACTCTTATACAATGCCCCAACACATTAAAGGATGTAGTGCTCTGGTTGGGTCTGCAACCCACTAGAAATTTCCAGAACCTTTCTTTTACATTACACTTGTGGCATTTTGATGACCCATTGCATCTGGTTGGAGTTTGGTAAGGTGGATTGATAAAATGCTGATTATACCATCCTGAGACCAGGAAAAAGGATCTCTACTACACAAACCAAAAAGATGAAACAGCAGTTGCAGCTCATAAAAGCAACCCACAGAACAATAGAACTACTACACATTGAATTGGATCTAAAATTGCAACTTAAGTCCTGAGACCACAAACTTCAAGCACTGAATTGTACATACATAACGAATGAGGTGTGCTGTGACTGGAGATAGCGAGTGGATCTGTGACAGCTGAAGATCCACTGGCAACGGGATCAGTTATCGACAGTAAGTGTGAATGTACACTGTATTCTCACATAACCTAGAAACAGCTTATTGCTTACAAGTTTTGAAGAAATTTTGCCCCCTGTGAATTCAGGTGAATTGATTTTGGGTTGCCAGCTAATAACCTTATTATCATGGTCGTGTCCCAAATCCTCCAGATGATGGCCCCGTTGAATGGTTATATCTGGAGCTGGCTCCTTGAGGTGGTGTGGGTACTGGCCCTCCTCCCTGCACAATCAGAAAAAAAATCAATGTTACCTTACATGCTACTTCCATTCTGCAAAAACCTCCACTTTGTAGAAGCTCTTTAGGAAACTCCTGTTTGTGAGGGACCTTTGATAAATTTTTTTGTAAGATAGCACTTGAGTAATTGAAAAATCAACAACCTCCTAGATCACTGTCCAGCAATAAAGGAGTGTGAAGGAACAAAAAATCTGTTGACAATCCTTCAGTTTAATCCTTCTGACTCTGTACGATATCTGCATCAGATTCATCTTCCCTTTACTTGGCTGATTGGCATCAACAGAACAACATACACAAAATAAAAAACTGGAGAAACTGACCTGACGAGCACTTGATGTTTCTGTATGGAACATGGGTGAGAACTTTGGAGACTTTGGAGACTTTGGATTACTGGTTGATGCTGTATTCGCACCAGGATTATTTCCAGTTGTTTGTCCTGGAATTTTCTTTGGAGCAAATGGCTCCTGCTGGCATCAGAACCCACATAAGATCCACACAGTTAGCAACATAGCCAAGCTGCTAAACCTGCAAGGAGTTAGTGTCATGCCTACGAAATAAAAGACACAGTTTAGGAGTGCACTTAGTCATGCAGTTACAGATATTTGCATGCAAATCAAGTTCGGAAACAAGTGTGTTGAATTCAGAGGTTAGCTAGGTCTACTAACCTGGAAAATACTACCAAGTTTCTTGAGTGCTTTTGCTCGCAGTCGTAGCACTCCTTTAGGAACATTTGGATCATGCAATACCTGTGAGAAAAAACCATATTAGAAACAACCTAATGACTCATAACATGTGGATATGAGCACCTTTCTGATTTCAGTGCTGCAGGAATTTCAAATGTACTCTAGCCAGAGACTAGAAACACAATTTAGAGCAAGAAATCAACATCAGAAAACACTACACACCGCTTGGCAGACATGGGAGATGGTGAGCTCAATATCAGCTACATTGAGCTTCCACAAAGAATCCAGCATCATTTGCTGCTTCGATTCCAGCAAGTTTTCAACATTAGCTTCTCCGCTCTGCAGCTGGCGCTTGATATCTTCCTGCATTTGCATCAACTGTATCGCACCTGGCCAAACAACAATATTCATGAGATTTGAGTCCCTCTAGAATACTTAATTTTGGTTTGTCGAGGCCCTACTACAAAGCCCAATCTTAAAACTATAATTGCTCATAAGGCAGACCTGGATAGTATTACAGTACCTGTAGCAGCAGTGATCTGGGATTTGATAAAATGGCCTTTGTCACGCATCCATTCAGTCACAAAAGGTACTCCAAGAAAGAGCATCTTTTTGCCAAGCTCCTTTGCCGCCTGTCTTTGATAGATGTACCCTATTGTCTGTAGCATTGCTTGCCCAAAAGCTGTGCCAACCCACATAACCAAATGAAGAGACATTCCCATACAACAATGCCTGTACTATACTGGGCAGTGTGCTTTGCAGATCTGTTTTTCCTGTCTGCAAATTGGATTGAGAGAGCAGGACAATCAGAAGTCTTAGGGTAGTAGAGAGGAAAGAAGTACCAGCCTCTTTAAGTCGATTGCGTTCTTCTGTGGCCCAATTTACAAACTCTTGTTTTTCACCCCGTACATATGGTTCTATGTGCTCCAGTAGACGAGCCTTGAGTGTTGCTTCCCTCTTGGCTTGTATCTCCTGCTCACATCCACTCCACCAACATCAGAGGACTATTGTTAGAGCAACTCCACCAGTGCAATGTACAGCAAATTTTGGATGAAGAAAAGTCAAAACATGCCAGTTTGGCTCAGCAAAATGGTTTTGGCCCAGCATTGTTGCACAGGATGCTAAGGTTGGCAAAAGGCACAGCAGAGCCTAGCACCTACTGTTGATTGGCTAGATGGTTCAATTGGTCCATGTGGGTTGCTATTATTAATCTCCAACCTTTTGCTGTCACAGTTTATGTTTTATGAGTGAAATTGGGAAAAAGTAAATAACTAATCTTGGATGTGAGAAACACTGATGCAGGGGTACATAATGAACGCAGGTGGAGCTGCTCTTATTGCATGCACAGGCATTTAGTACTATACTCTACGCCACCTTCCTAAACCACACCCATGTGATTCAAAAACCTGCATTTTGATGCAAGCCAAACTTTCTGCTACAAACTCAATACACAAGCCAAGTTATCAGTTGCAGGTGGGGAAGGTCCAAACCTTGAACTTCCCTTGCATTTGTGTCAAGTCAATTGGCTGGCCTTCTGCTCCAGTATCCATTCCTGCCATGGATGCCATTGCAAGCTGCCACATCCACAGCAGAACTTTACTGTTTATTACCTTTAAGGACGTATGTGTTAAGTCTTAATCCCCCTCCTCTATATGAAAGAAAACTATCTCAGCCTCTGTAAGAAACTACAAAGTGTCTAAACCTTGAATCATACAGAGACTGAAACTGAAACAAACACATACCTGGCCAACATAGTCTTGAAATGCATCACTACCAAATAGCATGCCAAAGACAGCAGCTGGATCTACCATTGTATCCCTGCACAAACGTACACACCCATACATCAATAACCTTTTTTTGCTTTCAACATCCCTCCCACAATACTGATAAAACACCCTTTTCTTCTGAAGCAGTTCATGCAGTGTATGTTTGTTGCACCTGTTGTGTCTTGTTGACACTGTGAAGTACACCTCACTACAAAATGCAACTTCTCTGAGATCTTAAAGCTTTTCTTTCAAGCATTTCAAGTCTCTCACTAATTCTGAGCTCTCATCTTCTTAACCTAATTGCTGTCTATCATCAGAACTTGACTGACTCTCTTCACAATTGTGCAAAAACATACTCAACAAAAAACAAAACACTCATTTCTGCTCCCAAGAAATATATTTTCAGACTGAAAGAAAGCTCAGAAAATAGCAGCAGGAAGGAAGGAAGGAAGGAAGGAAGGAGAGAGGAGGAGGAGAAAAAACACACTGGGATACACCCTGTTTCCCAAGCCTGTCATAGGCATCTCTTTGCTGTGGGTCACTGAGAACCTGGTATGCCTCTCCCAGCACCTGCAACCCCTCTCTTTATGCATCAATCAGAACCTGCAAAACCTAATTTGCTCTCCTTCGCTCCTGGTGGGTTGTTTTGTTAAGATCCTGAGAATTGGATGGCAAAACGCATAGATACTCATCAGATCATGATTCCCAAGACAACCCAAAAAACTGACCTGAAAATTGTGTGCTGCTTGTGGGTCTCCTGGATTTTTGTCCGGGTGAACTATCCTTGCCTGTTTATTTTCATTTCCAAACATCACATGATGTCCAAGGTGAGATTCTTTGCTCAAGAAGAGCATGTGTACTACAAATCCTCTTTGTTGTTTCTGCAACCCTTTTGCGCTTTGGACTTAAAGTGCGCGTACCCAATTTTGTTTTCTTCTTCTTCTTCTTCTCCTTCTTGGTTTTCTTTTTCTATGAAGAAGTTTCATGGCAGTGCATACAGAGAAGACTTCGTTTCCAGAATGCTACAAGCCTTGTAGGACAGTATGGATGACATGATAATAGTACTATCGCAGTGAAGACGAAGAAGATCCGTAAGAGACCCAAAACTGACGGAGCAAGCAATTGAAGAAGCATCCATTTTCCTTAAGGATTTGAGAAACATACCTTCACATAGTAAGCTTTCTTAATCTCAGCAGCTGTAGCAGTTGGCGCTACACCCAAGACTTCATAGTACTCCTGATCCTTCACCATCTTCTTGTTCTTGTTCTCTCCTCCTCCTCCTCCTCCTCTTCTCAAACGCCCAAGAAGAGCTGCAAAGAATTCTTCACAAAAAAAGATTATTTTCTCTCTAGATCCAGCTCCGCAATTCTGCTACAAAATCTTTCGAACCGCGCGTTTCTCTCTTCTCTCTTCCCTCTCTCGCGCCCGCTTTCCTCGAAAACCTCGAAATTGGACCGATCGAAAGCCACGTGTTGCCGCCCAAATCGCAGCCTCAAATGCTCCAGAGAAATGGGATTCACGATTCAAACGCTCAAATTTCGCATGAAAATACTTCGGAAGATAGTCTATTCATCATAACTGGAATCGTCTGATCTCGTTACCTGATCATAAAGTTCTCATTCTTCCAACACAGAGAGTTTTGGCACACAGTCCCTCTCCTTCCCCACCCTACCCCTCCCCCGCAGCCAGCACCTGGGGAGCCTGTCTCCGTGCGACAGACACGTGCTACTCGCTGAAACTAGCACGTGGCAAAAGCAAGAGGTGGAATTTAAAATAATAAATAATATTAAGAATTTAAGATATTTATTTATTTATTAAAAAAACAAACAGGGCATATATCAGTGTTTTTTTTTTTTTTCAAATTCCTCAAGTAGGTGCACTGGATAGGATCCTCAGCATTAATTAGCAATAAATGGCGACTGTCCTGGTGGACTAGTAGATCTTTTTTGGAATCCTGCCTAGTTCTGGCGACCTACACGAACGCACTGTCTAAATCTGGCGACTTCTAAGTTTTTTTTTGTCAAGATATGGCGATTTATTTTTTTAAATCTCAAAAATCCCTTTGTTGGATTCGCCAGCCCCCCTTTTTTTTTGTCGCCAGGTTGCGGAAATTCGCCAAAAAAAAAAACACTAGGGCATATCTCCTCTAGTGCAAATAATAGGTAATAATGAATTGGGATAGGTAGTAAGTAGTAGGTAGTAAGTAATAATATTACTTTTGCTAATTGGGTGTTTGGTGTCTAATTAGAGGTTTAGGGTTTTAATTAATAGCGTGGCTATTAATAATTAGTCACCATTTAAAAACTAATGAATTTTTTTTTTAAATTTATTTTACTTTATTTTTGCTCTCTTTCAAAGGAGTGAAGGGCGTTTTGTAAAGCATGTAGGTTATTTAATTCTATCAAAATTATTATAATACTTTATAGTTAGGGTTTTTTTTCCAGTGTTGGGCGGTCCTCACCCGCTGGCTTGAAAACCGGCACCGGGTTTCAGTCCGGTTCTCATGTAGAACGATCAGTGACAACAGACGATGAGAACCGGACTGAATGCTCTCATTGGAGGTGAGAACCGGACCGGTGCTCACATTTTGAGAAGGGTCCGGTTCTCATGGGAATTATTTTTTAAAGTAAATATTAGAGTTATCCGGAAAGTCGTGCCCTGTTGGGCCTGAGTTTCACCCCCCGTTTGATGCTTCTTCATCCCCTCCTGCTGGCTGTTGTCCACAAAGTCATGAAATTTTATTAAATAAGGGTATGAAATAGGTGCTGAGACTCAGGATTAAATGCACCAGGCTCGAGAACATTCATAGCTACAGTACACATAGCAGCAGCAGTGATTGGTCGAAAGAGTTCAGGAAAAGAAAGGACAGGGCAAACTCAGTTTAGCATCAAAGTTGCTGCTAAACTGAGTTTCATGCCCGGTTGAACCCCAGTGTACTTTTTTTTTGGCCTGTTTTTTGAAATCTCGTCCCCTATGTGACCAAACAGGGGTTTTCGGTGCCGTCTTTGCCTGAGCTTGTCGCAGGTTAATTTCAGATTTCGTAACAGTGCGAAATTTCGCACAAATAAAACGCTGATTGTAAGAAAATAAAAACAAAAACCAATAATAATAATAATAATAATAATAATAAATTAAAATTTTTATATGTAACAAAAAATCATGATTTGTGAGAACTGACTTGTGAGAACCATCCTTGAAAACTGATGATTCAAAATTTTGTGAGAATTGCTGACCCTGAAAATCACCTAACTGGATTTTTTTTTAAATTCCGAAACACCAAGATGATTCTCAGCATGGGAATTATTTTTTAAAGAATCGAGGCATCTCAGAACTGCCCCCAAAAACTGGAACTGACAATTCTCCCCCCCCCCCCCCAAAAAAAAGTGAGAACCGCCCAACACTGATTTTTTTCTGTTAGGTTATCGTGATTTAGAGCACATGCAATTGTGATCACATTTACGCACACAGTGTTGAGATCATAGCCACCCCTAATGGAAAGCCCACTCAAATAAGACCTTGTTTCTTGCTGCATGTACTACAAGCGCTTTCCATTTGAGAGTTGCAGCTATGTTGAAAATGTGTAATCAATCAATGTTATGAACTTTGGGAAGATAGTCCCCTGAAAAATAAGACCTTGTTTCTTGCTGCATGTACAAGCGCTTTCCATTTGAGAGTTGCAGCTATGTTGAAAATGTTTAATCGATCAATGTTAGGAACTTTGCGTAAGACAGTCCCATGAAAAAGAAAGAAAGATAGATGTCACTTTGTGTGTGGTGCGTCAGAGTTTGACTCATGACTCCTGCGTTTTGATTTGGCTGGTAAAGCTCTGAGGTGATTGTGAACATAGACATTAGGAAAAAAATTTAACGGAAATTTGTTGTGATCACTGCAAACTTAATGTAAAAATGTCCTTATTGTGCAATGCATTGTTCAATAGAAATTGAGAAAGATTAATATAGTATTATTTTAAAAATAAACATGTAGTGTTGAAAAAGTTGATTTGATATGAATTTTTTTGTGTATACCTCTTTAATATTGGTTATAATTAGCATTTCAAAATTTAGAAAATGCACGATCAATGATTCGTGTCTAAGCTACACAAATTCATTAGTGTTTTTTTTGGGTTGGCTTTCCAAGGTTTCATTTGTTCTTTGGGTTTTAATGTGTACATATCTTAGTTTGAAACCTTTCAAAAAAAATTGTCACAATTCCAAAGGAAACTAAATTTTTTTTCTCCCACCAAAAAAACTCCCCATATTTCTTTTGTAATAATTTAGGGTTTAACTTTTTATATTGCAACCCATCCAATGAAATAAACACATTAATTTACATCACATTCAAAGCCACAAGGGCAACTCATGGCAATGATCATAATCCAACAATACTATTAAATATCAATATTGATATTTTGTCCACATTGAGGGTGATGTAAGTCGTATCTTGTTGGAAATGGAATTTTCCTTGTCATTTTTTGATATTATGATACATTTCATTTTCTGTATTGTAAAAAATAAAACCTTTTTGGACCTCTAGTCATTAAATGGATGTATCTTGTACATGGTTAGATCATCTCCACCATAAATTGGCAAAAAAGTCCTGTAAATGCAAGTTGTTGATTTATTTGCAAGTCGAATGTGAATAATAACCACTTGTGCTCCCCACATGCACAACATTGACTTCACCAAACTAAGCTTGCACATCATTGATTTTTTTCATATAGAGCAAGGTATTTTTGGAAAGAATTGACATTGAAGAAATATTATATATCATTTGTTTGTTCATTACTTAATAATAAACATGTATTTCAATTGTTGAAATGGTAAATTTTTTTCACACATCATAGCAACAAACAAAATTCTATCAAAAAGTTGCAAGAAGTTCATACCAATGGACAAGCAACCATAGGTGTTATCACCCCATGTGAAATAGTGAAAGCCATGTTTGCTTGGTTTAGCCCTTGAACCTTGTCACATGTAGGGTTTGTAAATGCAACATTATCAAAAAAAAATCACACTTGATTACTTAAAATTCTTTGATTGTATAAACAACTTTCAAATTACAAAATCCAAGTTTACCTTTTTTTACTACATTAGATTCCTATTGTTGTTTTTGGTTATATCACAAACTTACTAGTTTCATTGATTCATTCGAAATTTGCACAAAATTTGTTATTTCATGGGTTCAATTTTTTTGAACATGAATGTCATGCGTTTAAATCATGTATGATGAAATATTTTCAAGTGAGGTCCTCTTTTGCCCATTGAACAACCAAAATAAATACAAATATTCCTTCTTGTTGAAAAGAAATAGTGCATGAAAAAAAAAATTTATGGGGATTTTTGGTGATAATGGCAAAAAGTGCATCGTTGCCTAGAGCAAGGAGCCCCAATAGGTAGGAATGGCAAAAATTTGATGGTAGTGAAGTTCATTATGATGGCGTGTTCATTGGTAAATGTTTTATCAAAACATTGTTGATGAATTTGATAAAGTATTGTCATTGGAATGCTTTCAGATGAAAACCCTTAGTTTATGTTAAAAACATGGCACAACTGTGAGTTTTTTTATAGTAGAAGGGTATATCTTGATGAATGCCTTGGATTTGTTATGAAATATTTGCATAGGTTTCAAGTAGTAACAACTTGAATATAGGATGAAAAGAAGGAAGAAGGGTATGTCGGTGTGGTCCATGAGGTAGTAAGGAGGAGACTTATTCTCACTATAGCAATTCATGATATGGTCCATTAGTACGTCCTAATGAACGTTACAATCATGACTCCTTGGTTGAGGTTAGTTTAGTTACATGGTAATTTTTCAATGTGTACTTTTTGAACCTCAAAGTTCACATGTTTTAATGTTTGAACTTGAGTATTTTCTTTCAATCACCATGATACCCAATGTGACTCCTCTTGTTTTCTTATTGTGAAAAATGGGAAGAGGAATAAGCCATCAATCTAAATAACTTGCTTTAATTGGAAAAATTGGACACATCAAATGTAAAGTGATGGACATCATTTTCCATATCAATCCTATATGATATTTCTAATCATTTCATATTTTTTGATTAGTCATTTTACCAACTATAAATTTAACAAGAATACACATAAATGTGTCAAACTATACATTCACATAACAAGCCAAAACATATTTGTTCAACAAATGTCCTTTACCAAATTGCTAGCGATGATTTTAGTAGGAATTAAGTATTACATCATTATTGGGTTCTTGTCTACCATACTACACACAATACCGTATACACAAGTAATAAAAATAGATCATGAAGTTTTTTTTTTGTGATCAACAAACAAAGTAGAAATAGAAGCATGCATGGGTAGATTACATAAGATAAAATCAATAATAGTGATGTGTGTATTATGAAATCTTAGTACAATATCTGGTTCTAGGTCCCCCCCAAAACCGCTTATATCTTCATTTTTCTTTTTACCTTTTCAAACCTTTAGATAATTAGAATCTACGTCATATTGGCAAACCTAGCTGTTTAGCAAGTAAAAAATAATGATAACCAAATTCAACAAGATTTTTGCAAATATTTCCTAGTTTGGTAAACTAGTTGCCTAACTTCGATAAAATTATACTCAAGACTTTTACAATTGTTCTATACTCTTTATTTTAGTAAGTATTGATGCTACATATTCCTAATAATGGAGGAGGACGAGTAAATGTTGGTGGTGGTAAGGAAGTTTTTGGGGGATAAGCAATTATGGGAGGCGAAAGAATTGAAGATGGTGATGACGCTAACGGACTACCAACTAATAATGGGGTTGGGGGTGTTATTGCAGGGGGTGTCTTTGTGGATGGAAAACCAATGTTGAACTTGCAAAAATAATACAAAATACATGAACCTAATCATGGCAAACCAATGAACAATTTTTTAATCTTCAATGGCATGAAGTTGTATCAAGAAGTCCAACTTTACATGAGATCATCTCAATTCCACTCAAGTAGGAATCAAGAAAGAAATATTATTTTTACATCACAAAGCTGAATACCACTCCTCCACCCACTTGGTATAACAGTCTCAGTTTTTTACAATCCAACCTTGTTTGTGTTTACATTATGTTCACAAAGTTGAATGCCAAGGCACTCACCATTCCTAAGTAATGTGGTGTGATTATCAACACCAACCAATGCTTTGGTAATAAAAGAATATACAAAAATCCCATTGTTGTTTTATTGCAAATCCAAAGTTATACATTATTGTTAGCACTATTTTATTTTTTCTTTTCCTAAGCTTTTATTATCATTATGTTTTTGTATATGCAATATTAAGTACTCCACTTGCAACTTTGGTGGCTCCTCTTTTTGAAAAAACTAACAATATTTCAACTAGTCACTTCATCGATAAAGGGCTTAATTATGTTCACTTTGTTTGGTGGAATTTCATTTTCTCTTCCTTGATCTTGGTGTTGTCCTTGCTAAAGTGACATAAAGCTTGAATCTCCCCCACCAAATCTTAAGCCTTATAGCATATAATTATTGGTAGTTGCAATGCCTTCTATAACAAAGTTATTGTTAACATCTAAAAAGTTGTTGCATGTTGTCGTTGTTGTTAAAAATTGAACATGACCCAACATAATATACAACAAGGTCGATATGATCAATATTTTAATTAGGTTGAAAGGAGTTGTCAAGATCAATGTCCAAAACCTACATCATTATCATGGCTAAAACAAATGCAAGAATCAAACACATTGAACCCTCTAACACAATTTCAACAAACCATGAAAGCTTCAAATAGTCATGCACCAAAGAACATTCATTTATCTCTCTCAATGTAGACATTCCTTCTTGGGTACCTTTGTTAGATTTGGAAATAGACCCTGATGCCAAGGGCTCATTCTTTTGGCTATAATAATAAACATCCCTTGCTCTTCTTGATGTCTGTTCAAAATTGGAAGAGCAGGAGCCCAAGCTTAAGAAATGGCCGCAAAAATAACAATTCATGATGTATGCCTCGTCCTATAATAACACCTTCAAGGTTGTTGAATTTGCATGGGTTTAAGTTTAGTAGTAAAACAATAAATTACAAACTTGATATTGATCTAAAAGTTATCAACACAGATTATGTTGTATAGGGTTGTTCATGGGATCATCATCATTTTCAACATATCATGCTCCTATAAGGTTGGAGAAAGTCTTGGCCCCCAAAAAAATCTTACATGAGTTAGCATTCACATTAGGCAATAACAAAAGTAATTCGAGTCTACAAGTAACACCATCTTCTTGTTGAGTTTGAGTAATCTTTGTCGTTTGTTGCTTTTCCATGGTCATTTATGCAACCAAACTTCAAAATTAGGATTTAAGTTTAGGTTTAGATTTAGCAAAGAAATTTTTTTATTTCAAACCCTAACACTCAATGTCAATGATTTTTGTTTTTTAGCTAGTGTTCGTAGTTTCAATCTTTCAATTCAAGCACTTGAAGAAACAAAATTGTTTCAAGTGATGTTGCAAATGTTGATTTTTCATTTAAACAACCCTCCATAACAATTAATGTTGTCACTGTCGGATTGGTGTCGGCTTCATCAATTTCCATGTCTTTTTCAATGTCAATTGTTGTTGGAAATAAAGAAATAATTGTGAATGCTTCCATGATAGCAAGTTGAAAATCACCACTCCAAGCTCTTGTAAGCCCTCTTTTCTCCCACCTTTTCAAGATGATTGTTTCTTTGTTTTTCATTATTTCCATGCATTGTGCAACCACTCACATATGTGTGGTTTTAGATTACTCATGTTGAAGTCAACATTTGGTTCTTTGCCACTTTCAATTTGCTCCTCAATGACCTTTGTTGTCCAATTGTTGAACTCCATTTCAAATGCATGCTTGAGTGGGCATTACAATATGACATGAGTTGGTTATAAAACATTGGTACAATCTGTTGATAAAAAAATAAACAAAATGTTTGGAAGTTTATCTTTTATCTAACCTTATAATTCTTAACTTTTGTGTATGTTTGAATAATTTAATAACCAAATCATTATCTAATTTTTTTGCAATCCAAGTGATTCAATTTGAGCTTGGCAGTAGGGCACCATGATAATCTCCACAAAACACACCAATGGTTTTCACTATAGGTGAAATCCCACCCATTTGCCACACACATTATTTTTCTTTGATTGTTTGGTAGCAATGTTCTTAGTGTAGTGCATGTAAAGATCATTTATATTGGCAACAACAGTCTTGTTGTAGATGAAGTTACTATCACAATCACTTGCCTTTTGTTTTCTATGCCACACACATGAATGTGTTTAAAACCCCTACTTTCCCATGTGCATTTTCTTGATGTAGGTACCAAATGTAGGTCAATCTTTTCATTATTGACAACAAATGAAGGTGGAATGTCGTAGGCCTTAGCTAGGCAAGCAATATGATAAGCCATGAACTATCCTTGTTCTTCCCAATTTAATGGAAGTTTGCTAGTGTTATAGTATTAACCCTAGAAATCCAATTCATGTAATGTTTCATGAATTGATGAGTCCATACTTGAGTAACTTTAAATCCATTATCTTTATTGTCATATAGCACATCAAGGGCCAATGATTCAATCATTTCACGAATTATAGGTTAGATTGTGGAAGTTGCTAGGGGCTAACTTGCCTCTTTCATGTTTTACAACATGGCCACAATTGAATCTATTAATATTGGTAAATTTCCAAGTATTGGTAAATTTTGCTTCCTAGTTTCAACTTATATGCCTAATTTAGTGAAATGGACATACTTGGCTTTAATTTTTCCTTTGTTTGTAAACTAATCATAAAGGTGGGTTCATCCAAGTTTTTCATAAGGACTAGGACATCCTGGTTTCCTATAAGCAATTTTCAAGAGATGGAGGGCGTCAATTTTGTTATCGTGGTATTTTTTGATTGCTACCACTATGGGTGGCCACAAATCTTGTTGAAACTAGTTGACATATGTCCCATGCTTGTGCACATGTGATTTATTTCTTGTTTGTTTTTTATTCATTCTTGTGCGATCATTTGGTTTGCTTGTAGAGTTGTTTTGAATTTCTTGGGGGCGACCAACTAGACATTTCTGCACTATGCACTTGGTATTTCTCTTTAACTTTTTCCAACAATTCACCTTCATGTTTAAATTTTTTTTGGTGTTCATCTCTTGCAATGGGCTTGAATAACCTCGTTAATGTTTTATGTTGCTTTTGTTGCAAGGTATTTAGAGATACCAAACTACCATAATAACCAATTTAGTTTTTTCAATATTTTTTCTCCTCAACATTAAAAACTCTAGAGCTAAAGTATGTTAAACAAAAACTAAGCCAACATTTTGTTTCATTCGCATGCTCCTTAATAAGTAGATACACATTAAAGTCTTAAATGCAAACTATGAACTTTACAAAATAGGTAGGAAGCAAGACTATCCTATAAATGATCTATTTTCATTCTTTCTCTAGTATTTTCACTCACACCCAAATAGAATAATAACAAAGTGCCTTCAATGCAAACTCTCTATTGTAAACTCCTTCACTAAGAAAAAGTGGGTACCAAAAATGCTCTTAAGTAAAAGAGTTTTTAAATAATCAATCTTAGTCCTAAATATATGCGATGAATGCTAAACCAACAAATTTGTAATAAAAAAATTAAACTACCAATAAAAAAAATCAAACAAAAAAGACCAAGAAAAATTATTAAACTTGGGTAATTTACAATATTCTAAAAATGCAAAAACTTTATTCAAATTTTTTTGTTGAAAATAAAAATATTTAAAACAAAGGTGTTGAATTGAAAACTTCAAAATTAAATAAGTTTTCAACAAAGGATTATCAAATTGGCTAAAGTACTATGGTAATGTAGTTGAACTTGAAAGTGATTTATGTATAGGAACAAATTGGGTTCAACTTGTTGGAAAATGTTAAAATAATTATTATAATTAATAGGGTGTTAAAACTTTGAGAAAAGGAAGAACAATTTTGACTATGATAAATTATGTGATTCCATGTTATATTAATAGAAGGCGATCAAATTATAATAAGCATTTACCATAAAAATGTTTTTAAAAAGAAGGCATAAAAAAATGGTTGAAGGTTTTACATGGTTAAGTTGATAGAGTTGGTATGTTGAATGATCAAAATGTAAGGAGTCTAGTCCAATGACAATGTTGGTTGGAAATGGGCCAAAAATATGAAAGGTAAATATAAATTTATATCCTTGAAGTTCTTTCTAATAAATGTACTTGAATTGTGTCATTATGTGGTAGCTAATTTGAAAATTTGTGTTGTAATCAAAACTTTATGAATATATTAAAAAGCTTTTCCCAAAGTTTGTTACAAAGGTTGAAAAGTTTCATGAATTTAGTAAAATATATATTTATAACTATTTAGAATAACATCATTTACAACAATGGGGACAATAGAAAACTTTTCAAGCTTGCCACACATAAACAAGTGGGACTCCAAGCTCAATTACATCCTTTGGTCTCATCAAAATAAATTCTAAATTTTTTTATAGGTTATAGTCTTATTTAGGTGAATCCTTATAGGATATTTTATTGATTCTTCAAATTGCTATCTATATGTGAATTTCATTTCTATGCTTTCTATATCAAAATTTTGTATGATATGTTTTTTGATAACATGTTGATAACATCTATCAACGTTCCTATGTTTCTTTTATCTTTTGACATTATATTTCTATGTTGCATATTACTTATTACTATGTTTTTATGTTTTCCTTCTATGTCGCTTGTATTATTCTAATGATTTTATGTTTTTAATTCTAATTTAATCTACTAACTCTGGATTTCATGTATGCATGAGTGCATTATTTGTTAGGAATCAAATGTTTTTTCACTACATTTCATTTTCTTATATTTCTTCGATATGGTTTTCTTGTCAATAATTATATTTTAATGTGTTTATGTATGTTATGCATTTTTTGTTATTATATTTATGTTCTTATTTCCATTATTAGTCATATTTTTATATGTTTGTATTTATGTTTACAAATGTTCATTTGAAGGATTCAAATATGGATTTAACAATGTATACCTTTTGCACATATCAACACATCAATTTGACATTTTTACCCTAAGTGTGCGGTTCAAATGTTAGGAACATGGGTAATCCCCACCTCAAAAATATGAGAGATTAAAAAAATTTAGGCTTCAAAAACCCTATCTTCACCTCAAAAATTTCAAGAGCTTTCTTAAAAGTAGGATGAAGTGGGGATTATGTTGCTTCACCTTGCAAGTTGATGGAGTTCAATTGCAATTGTGGGTACCTTGGTCCATGAGATTTTGCTCTTCCCAATGTCATGAGAATGAGCCTTTGTCACTATGTTCAAAACCTTTGAACCCTTGTGCACTTTGATTCCGTTCTTTCACTTTCAACTCACACACTAAAATTATTCATACCAAGTTCAAAGATCATACCTTTTTAGTCTCTTTAGGCCTTTAATCACACAATCCTTTGTGCATTGTTTGTTTGATGATTAAAAACACAAAAATTCACACCTTGTTGGTTTGATGCTAAAAAAAACTTGAAAAAACTTTGTTTTCATCTAGGCTCCCACCCTCACACAAGCATGAACATGCATGACCAAAAACTTAAACTAAAGACCAAATTTGTTTTTATGCCAAAATCAATGCGAAGACAAGTTAATTTCACTTGTAAATTTTCCATCCCTTGTTCATTTCATCCCCTATTTAGCCCAAATTAGTTGCTCTAGTCCCCCCTTCAATGGATTTTACAAATGAGTTTAATACATAGGTGATTTACCATTATCACTTAACTAAATATATTTAACAATTCCAATGTTTATAAAATTTCACTTATGTGAAAATTAAGTGCAAGGATTGATTGTCCAAGTATTTTATTTTTACATAATATCAAGTTGAAAATTTTATAAATTATTCATTTTTATTGCCAAACTTGATTTTGCAACATAAAATAATGATTCAACATCTAAGTTCCAAACTAGATAAGGTATTATGGTTTTTAAAAACTTTGCAAATTTTAGCATCTTTTTCTTTAAAACATTTAGTGTGGTTGTCAATTTTATTTTTTATGAAGATGACAAACACAATGAAAGACACACACACAAAAAAAGATTGATGTGACAAATTGTTCGAGTGGATTGAATTAGATTAATATAGTAAATAATTTTTTTATTATTGAAAGTAGTTTTGTTTGTTGAACTTGTGCATGTAAAATTATTGAAGTGTATGAAATAAATGACAAATGTAAGTACTTCTTAAAGATTCACAATGGGATTTTGTGTTTAGATTCCAAATTCATTTCAAATGCATCATTGTAACACTTGAGGTTGCATGATGCAAATGTAAAAGGTCTTTTCAACATTCTTCAAAAAGTTCTTAGAACTTGGTTTTTACAATCTTTCAAGATGATTATTGTTGTTATCATTGTCCTTTTAATGCATCAACCTAGAAATGTAAAGCACTTAAAACCCTAACCCTTGATGGCCAAAAGCTTCTTAATTTCATAACGGATTATTGTGAGAACCTCAACAACATAATTGGCTATCAAGTTATGATTTATAATCAATAATAACTTATGACCTTCAATTTTATTATTGACATGTACATATTTGTCAATCTAGGTATCACCATTAGCTTTCATTGGCCCTATTTTTCCTAGAACCATATTGCTCACATCATAAGTGTTTTTTTCATGGATGTCAATAATATATATTATACATCCATTTCAAATATATCATTAATAACAAAAATTACAAAAGATAGGTATGAATAAAAATTGCATAATATCATAATACATGGGTAGCTTTGGCATTAATTTTAAGTTTCTAATTCAGCACTTGAGTCCTAGTGATGACATTCTTGATTTTGCACATTAAAATTCTTTTAAATTCTTCATTTAGCACCTTGTCAAAACATTCTTGACCCGGGAATGTTTCCCAAATTACACTGGTTGATCTATAAAATTCGTTAAAATTCTTGCTTCTTTGGGCTTCCATAACATTCTCGCACCAAGAATGTCATAACTATGACTTGAGTTCTTGATTTAATATTTTCAACATATAAGGAATAAATACAATAAAATCGTTAAATATCTCACAAGTTTCATGTTGTCCTTTCACTTATATTGATCATAATTTATGTTATTTTGTAAACTTTGTTAGACAGATAGTGGGTTCAAATCTAGCTACCTTATTATCATTTTGATTGAATTTTCAAGATTTTTAACATAATTTTTTAAAAACTTGACAAATTAAAATATAATATAATATTGTGCCGAAGCCGCCAAGGTACTCCAATATTAAAAAGTGATCAATAGTTTGCTCAATTAACTTGGTATGGTAGGTCATGTCAATTTTCAACAACAATCAATTATGCATGATAATCGACTTGAGGTGACTAGTTATTGGAAATAGCCTTGATGTTCCCATGCCATAGCTATTTCTAGTAAGTAGTGTGAAGGGGGTTGGGGAAATTTTCATTTAATGCCGAATATATATCTTATATATAAATTCACTACGTCTGTCTGTGACGTGACGTTCTGCTGCATAAGACGTTCTACTACAGAACCGGCGGCAGTTGGGAAAAGCAACTGCTCCCTTCTGCAATATTCTTCTGCCATGCCTTGATGGGTCTTGCTGCTTCTTCCTCCTTTGCAATTTTTCTGTAATGGGTCTTGCTGCTACTTTTCCTTCTGCAATTTTTCCTAGCTACAGAACAATTACCAATCATGAGTTTCAATTTTGTAGAAATCACATTGGAAGGCATAGATCACAGCAGCCTCAACATAACAATAAAAGATGACTGGACATGAGTTATTCAGGAGGATCTCCAAAATTTCAAGGCTTGGCAAGTTGACATTGTAAATTCCCAGTGGTCTGCCTTCTTTGTTCCTGACCACTTTCCAAACTCTACAGACTCTGCTCTATCAAATTTACTTCACAACATGATTTGCAGAGTCTAATACAACTGATAGAAGAAGTCCTCCTATAGTAAGAGTGGCCATAGACTCTGAAGTGAGTCAATCCTACAACAACACCATGGAGGCTTTAATCCAAAAATTTACAACTGCAGAAGCCATCTGCTGATCAGTCAACAGGATCTCCTATGTGTCCTATGG
>Ga0116227_10002693_pt1 | contig 40072 bp, 26 predicted proteins | sample S1TSphgellanicum_FD_89693 | JGI IMG/M metagenome (GOLD analysis project Ga0116227, IMG submission 89693) | Host-associated microbial communities from peat moss isolated from Minnesota, USA - S1T2_Fb - Sphagnum magellanicum MG | ecosystem: Host-associated > Plants > Peat moss > Unclassified...
AACTCCTAGCTCCTCTCTCCTGCCTCACAACTATCTGCTACCCATCTCCCAAAATTGTCCTCCTAAAAACAGCCTTCCTGATCCTTTTTCTTCAGCCTTCCATTGGCTTCTTCCAGAAGCTTCTCAAATTCTCCAGTGCCGCCTCCCTCACGCTCCAAACCGCCATTCTCCATAATTGCATCGCCGACCTCAGTCATAATTTGCAGCCGCCATTCAAGCTCCATACCCATTCAGTGCAGCTGTCATGCAAATTCCTTAGTACAACTCCTCTCCCCAATCCAGCAAAGCTTCCCATGTAAAAACAGCCGTCATAGAAACCAACGGCTTAATTAACAAACGACCTAACTCCCCTGATCAGTGACGTCCAGGAGTCTGACATAACCTAATTTCGGGTTACATGGGTTTAAGGTTCAAAAATAATGTTATGGGGTCAAAGTAAAACAAAGTATACCAAAAAAATAAACGTCTTCATTTTAACCTTGCGCCTCTCATATAACTACCATAAAGTAGCATCAAATTAAGTGACAGTATTTGTCAAGTAGCATTAGTTGGCTCTATTAAATTTATAACAATCTAATTCTAAGAAAATTAAAAGCAAATGAATTTTTAAAAAAAATAAAAAATACATTTGGAACCGACTGAAAAATATGTGTCCAAACCTATTTTTTAGTTAGAAAAATTAATGAGATTGATATGTAATAAGTTAGGAAATGAAGATCAACACATGTTTTAGCAAGTCATCAAAAAAAAAATCTATTTCTTTTTTGTAACAACCTACTTGACACCTATTTGAAACCAAAAGCCCATAGTGAAAAATAAATGTCAAAAGTTACTTGTATTTTGAAAAACTTATTTAAAACCTATTTTTATAATTTGAAATACAAAAATCAATGCACATTAGGGTAAACATATATCATATTTAGTTATTGAATTGAAAACATTCAATGTTCCATAATTCTATAATGGGTTTTGTTGTTAGTTTTAATCTACTTATTCCAATTTTGATAAGGTAATCAAGTTGTTCACTTTATCTTGCTTACACCTTATGTGTGAAAATTGTTCATTGTTATTTTAACATTACCTTTATTTTTTTCCCAATAATTAATTTGTCAAATGTGTTAATTTATCTATTTGGTTAAGTCCTAATTAATTGGGGATAAATTGAATTGATTTAGTTGTTTGGGTTTTTATTAAAATAGTTCAAATTCAAGTTTAAAGTGTTTTGTGAATGAGATATAATTCCAGTTTGTGTGATCTCAAAGCATTTTTGGTCATTTGAGATTCCAACAGTCAACTATTGTATGCAAGTTTTAATGTATTTTGTGCACAATGTTAAGTTTTTTATTTTCTATGTTGTGAAAGTGTTTACAAGTGAGTGACCATTTTGGTTTGGACGTGGTGTACCATTCAAAGTATTTTCATGTTTTGTTTTGTGTGTGTGATGATAACAATAGTTACAGGCATCAACATACGAATGCATGATAAATTAATTATGATGATAGTTACAAAGGGATGAAACATTTCATGTTTGTGAACACCATATGGTTCAAAATATTTGACATATGTTAAAGCAATAAACTATGAATGACTATAAACCATGATGCCAAAATTGGTGCCATGAAAAATACCATAGTTTATTGCAATCCAAGGTAATTACTTTAGGCACAATGTCCCAAAAATGTTTCTATTGATGAAACCTTGAAATCTATCCCCCAAATATGCATGTACCAAAATGAGTCGAAACATGTGAATTAATATATATAATGAAAAATTACAAATTTCAATTCCTTAAGGTGAAAGTTGGTTACACATTATATATGAAGGATTCATTAGTGGTGGAAAGCTTATGATACTTATAAAGGATGAAACCCTTCATGTTTGTGGATGCCACAATATAATTATCCAAAAATTAAGCTTGGATTTTGGCTTGGGTTTTATCCTAGATCCTCCCTTTCATCCTCAATTGTTGGTTATCTTTAAAGTGAATAAATGGTGATGAAAATGAATATAAATATTGAAACATAATGTCAAATAACATTCATTGCACATTGTTTGAAAATTTTCATCAATAACAAAAGTTGCCTAAGGAAAACATAAATCCCAAGATGAAACTTAAAATACCAACAAGTTTGTTGGTAAAAGGAATTTGAGTCTACACCTTGTTGTAATGTATTTTTCACAAGATTTATTATTCTCATATCCAAGGTTTTAACAAAATTGACGGTTCTAGTCCTAACTGTGGTTAAGTTGGGGTATGAAAAGTTTATAAGGTTTTGTAATTTTAAACCACCCCGCTTTCAATTTTGGTTGTTTTTCTTTAATAATAATTATCAATTACACTTCAAAAGCTACAATAATCTACCATTTCAACTTGAGTAATACAAGTGAGGTTGGGTAACTCTCAATTTAACCCCATGCAAACCCACCTCCATTCCATTGTACCAACTAATTAAAGCCATTTTTAATTGTGGTTTAAATGGAAGTTGAACCAAGAATCCAACATTCCTATTTGTTAGATGAAAATCATGATTTAACTTTCCTTTAAACAAGGTCCCAAGCCCAAGAAAGTTAAGATCCTACATGGCATTTCTAGGTAACAACAAAATGGGAGGGAAAATCTTGAACCATTTTTATTGGGCCTAGTTCAAGAACTTCAATGACTTGCAAGCCTCATTGGATCCTTGTTTGTAAGCAATCTTGTTAACATCTTGTTAACCAAAATGTCATTTGTTTTCTTTATGTTTTCACATCTTTCATGTCGTTGTCTATTTGATAGTTCATTTTGTTTTCCTTCTTATATCATTTCGCATTGCTCAAGATGTAAATTGACATGGGCATTTAAAGAGTTTGTTTGAAAGGATTTGAACAATGTGTAGGTGTAAACGAGATGGACATTTTTCAAACCTATACTAAACTACGTATTATGTGTCCATTCCTAGTTGATTGTGGAAATTTGGCAAATGATGTAGATTTCAAGGTCATCCAAGTGAAGGAAAAATGAAGTTACTAAAAGTTGTTCAAGTCATCAAAGCATCAAAGAGAAAGTTGTAGTAAAATAGTCCAAAGGCAAAATTGCAAATGGCGAGGGGGGTGAAGATGGAAAAAAATGAAGAAGGTCAAAATGATTGGGTGACAATTAATACAAATGCATTGAATTCCATTTGTGGAGAAATGGATGATGAGTTTGTAAAAAATGTTGAAAAATAAGGTTCATAAAAATTTTCCTTGAATTGTTTCTCAATATCATTGAAATTTCCAATTGAAAGATAATTTGAACTTGATGTCATGTTATTAAGTTATGAGGGTTGTTAAAATTTATTTGTAAGTGCAAGTAATTTATCAATTACTTGAGATGTTTGAAATGTGTGTAAATTATTGAACAATCATGTTTGCACTTAATTGTCCAATTGATTTAATTCATTTAGGCATTGAAATTTTTTTGTAATCATGCCAATTTGCTTGAAGTGAAACTCCAAATTTGTTCAATTGAACTATATTTAATTTTACTTAGATGGCGATTGTTGATAGTTATCATGTTTATTTTTAAATTTTTTCTTAGATCTCGTTCATTTTACATCACATGAAGGTTTTCAAGTCATAAATTATCTATTGATTTTGTTAAAATTCTGTAAATATTATTCCTTACACAAACTTCATTGCCAAGTGGTTGTTGCAATCCCAAGTTTCAAAAGATCATGCATGTTGAAAATAATATACTTCAAGGTATTCAAAACTTATAGAGTTGAAAAGTATGCAAATAAAATTTTAGGGAGGAAATCCTACATGATACAATGGACCTAGATTGGAACCATCATAGAAAACAATTCATATAAATAATGGTAACATTTTTTAATGCCCTAATGAAATTAAAGATAACAACCATGATGATAAAAGGAATCAAACGAATGATTATGCATTACCCACATACAACATGAATGTGAAGAAAAAAATTCAAGACAATATATGTAGGGCAAGTTCCAAATGGTAACAAAAAAAATTCAATTCTAGTTCATAATTTTGCAAAAAGAAAAATTTTGCATGAAAGGTTAAATGGCAACTCACATAAACAAGTTTAGATTATAATCATCTTATTATTTACAGTTCATTTTGTAGACTAGGTTTTAAATATATATGTTTACCATGAAATTAATAATCAAATTTTTTTGATTCATCATTTTAAAAAATTCACATTGTTATTTTTTTGCAAGTTTGCGTTGTACAAAACTTGGGCAATTTGAAGATGAGAAATTTCACTTGTCTTAAACAATTACTTATTAATTTTTCCTTTGGACTTTTTGGATATTTAACCTTTGTTGTATTCATCATTTGATTTGTATGAAACATCAAATTCTTGTACCATTAATGTAAGATTTTGGAATCATTTAATGGTTTCAATGGCTTCTTCATCAATTTGATATATATTAATTTTGCAAAGTTCACTCAACTTAATTTTGCAACTATCCCATCTCCAAGTATTAACTTTTTAAATCTATTACATGTCAAATGAATCATTCTCAATGATACATAGGTTGTGCAAACATAAACATGTTGTAACTAAATTTGGTACATATTTCAACAATGAATTAATTGTTTTCATAAGAACTTTTCATTTTTAAAAAAAATATGAAATGCTCTTTTTATGGTTGTTTTTATGTTGGACTACATAAAATTCCAATGTGCCTTTCCAAATGATAATTGATGTTCCGCACTTTTAAAAGGGCACCAAAACCAAGGTCATATAATTTTTAAATCACAAAGGTAATAGCTTTCTTTTCACAACAATTTTTTTCAATTTTTTTCCTTAAAAATATAACCCAATCAACATTCTTTCAACCAAACCAAAATCAAAATCCCAAAACTAATAATGTGCCTAAACTATACCTTGTAATAACACAAATAATTTTTTTTCAACAATGATTTGATATAGGATCTAAAGAAGGAATGGTATCATAATCATCAATTGTTCTAATAATATATGGAATTTGGTGTAAAGATTCAAATTTTGATGACATTTGTTTGATTTTAAAAGGGGCGGGCTTGAAAAAAACAAGCGACTTTAAATGGATAAAAATAATTTGACAAGATTCTCAAATCATAATCAAGACTATTTTTTCATATACATGATACACCTCATCAATCATGTGTAAAACATTTTCACTATTGGAAAGCACCATCACATTTTTTTCTTTTGTATATTTTGATCCCTCAATCATTGAGCTAAAGAAATAAGTTCGTTGACAACATAGTGATGTTGCAACAAAAGTAACTTACATAATCTAAAAGGTATTCTCCAGCTTGTCAAAGCAACTTCCACTAGGTGAGAATTACCCGCTGGCCTATCTTTCCTCATTGTCACTATCATTGTAGTGTTGACCCTCTATAATGTCATTGTCATGGCGGCACTTTACGTAAGAAAGGGTTTATTAATAGACCTTTCTCTCATACTAAACAAGCCAAAACAATAACAATTCTTGTATGTACATAAATTGTTCTTATCATGTGAATATTTTGATGTTGCAAAGAAACACTCAAAGTTTTACAAAGAAATTCAAAAGGATTGTAAATTGACCTTACATATCTTATTAACATTTCTTTTGAATATGAACCCACGAGCTACCTCTACAAGAAACCCTCCATTTGATCATGTTTTCACAACTTGTGAATGTGAGGAACAAGTTTTTTCAATTTTTTATTTATAAAAAAAAACATGGTTTGAATGACTTCATGATGTTGCATCACTTATTGTTACAAAACATCTTGTGAAATAAAACAATACAAAATGCTAAACAAATTGTTAGCATACACAGTGATTGAAAGCTTGATGGGAATAAAGAAAAGTTAGGTTATGAGAAAAGAAAGAGGTTAGACTACAAACATACAAATTGATTTTAGGCATTGGTGATGACTTTGCTTTAGACATGTCTTGTGACTTGAGTTGCACATTCCTTTCTAGGTCCATAAAGTTGAGTTGATTCTTGAATCTTCAAGTTGTTTTGGTTCCAATTCTTTTCAAGACTAGCCCATGTCTAAAATGGTTGTAATTTTCATGTTGTCATTTCTTGAATTAGAATTTCCATTTATACCATATAGTTTTGAAATTACACTTTTAGCAACTCAATTGGTACTAAAATATAGTCCTTGCTCTTTCTATTTTCATTTCTTCTTCATTATAGTTCAATGCATTTACCATCACCTTGCATAATGACTTTGCCCCTTTACAACAAGTTCAAACTTCAAACTTCCTCATTAAGTTTATAACATTTTCATCTAGATGCATGCACTTCTATGTGAAACATGCCCATCTATCATATGCATACATAATACTCCAAATGTCACTCACACATTGGGTCAAGGTTGAGCCAAAATTTTATGCCCAAATCTTTACACCAATGCCCAATCTCTTCCGGAGACCTATGGGCAGCGCCAATGAACTTCGACAAGTTTACAACAACACCCATATGACGACTTTTGTCGATTTGAAATACACATGTACACTTGTATGTATCGAAATTTGGTATACAGTTTTTTAAGGTTTTGGACAAAGAACCCTAATTTTGTGCCCAAATCGTTGTTTGGTTATACGGTTTTTTAGGTTTTGGACAAAGAACCCTAAATTCATGCCCAAATCCTACACCCATGCTTTACTTATTATTCTCTTCCCAACGGGCAGAGACCAAAAAAGAACTTTGACAGATTTACTATAATACCAGTTGATTTCAGTTAATGTTATGTTAAGTATACGTATATACTTTCACATACGGGGGTTGGTATACGGTTTTTAGGGTTGGGGTGAGGAACCCTAATATCAGCGCAAAGCGCAGAGTCCGTTGCGTGGAGTTCGTTCGTGCGCGAACTTTCGCTGAGCATTTTGGAGTTCGCTGGCGAGAATTTTTTTTTGGTTGTTGGGTGGGAAATTTCTTTTGTTTTTTGGTACTTTCTTTTTTTTTTTTTTGGGGTAGTGTCAGATTATTTTTTCCCTGCAGTTTTTGTTGTTGGGGGAGGGAGAGTTTTTTTTGGGGCAGGTTAGTGGGGGCGAGATTCTTTTGTTGCCAAGTTTGGTGGGAGGAGGTGGTGGTCGTGGTGGAGGAGGAGGAGAGGTCTTCTTTTGGGTTTGGTTGTCGGTGTGTTGTTGTGTGTGCATCAATCAAGCGGGTGCGGCGATGGGGAAGAAGAAGAAGAAGACGTACATGGTGTGGTGCTTTTACTGTGAGCGTGAGTTTGAGGATGAGAAGGTGTTGATACAGCACCAGAAGGCCAAGCACTTCAAGTGTCACGTGTGTCACAAGAAGCTCTCTTCCGCTGGAGGCATGGTCATTCACGTTCTCCAAGTGCACAAGGAGTCTATTTCGAAGTTCGTTTCTCTTCCCCCCTACTCCGCACAACCCACCCACCCACAAACCGATTTGTTATGTTTTTTTCTTTGATCTGCATGATGCCACCAGCTACAGCTCGTGGTCTGCATTCTAAATGTCTGTGGTGGTATTCTGGAGGAAGAATGCCAATGGTGTCGTTCCAAATTCTACCTACATCTGTGGAGAAACCCTAATTCTATGAGTTCAAAATCTTCGACCCTAGCCAACAGCAATGATTGCATCTTTCTGTTGCTTCCAGAAATGGTGACAGAAAACTCAGGACACAGAAGATTATGTACAAACAATTTGCCCCCAAATTTTTGGACAGCTTATTATGCACTTATCTAAACCACCCACCATCCGTCTGTCCATTGGGAGCCAATGTAGTCATTGGGTTAGTAATCATGGCAGCTTGTCACTGCTAAGTCATGATCAAGGTGATTGGTCTGAAGCTTTGTGAGTGGCTCTCATAACCTCATGACTCTGCCCTGTGTCCTGTCATCTTGAAACTATTGTCTCGAGGATTTCATTGAAATGTAGTATTCATCACTGGCCATAATTTCTTTCAACATTTGCAACCTAGGGTGCTCCTCAATCTGTAGGAGAAAATGGCTGGCAGCTCAATAGATAGGTAGTTATTGAGTCCACGCCCATTTTTGCTTATCTTTCTGCTTATTTGTAGGAGGCATTATTTTGCTTTCAGGTTTTAATGAGACTGATTCTATTGAAGATACCCTTGTTGAAGGTCAAGTTTTGTCAGAATCTGAAATTTTCAAGTCTTCATATTCTTTGAATGCCCCTGTAATAAGTTAAAAGCAAATTGTGACCCTAGCCTTTTGATTTTCTTTGTACAGCTTTGAAGTTCCATGAAAATGTCATAAAAACTGTAGGTTTTTTAATAATTGCAGGCAGTCCTACTTCTCTAGTGGAAGTTTCGATGTGTGTTACATGGTCCTATTTTTGCAGCCTCGCTGTTGCTAAGTGAAGGGTTGAATGATCTTAGACTTCTCTCCCTTTCCTGCCTTAGAATCTTGTTCTCTGAGAGATATGTGCAGCAATGATAAAAGTTAAGACTGCACTCATTCTTTGTCATTTCAATTTTGGTTTTGCCAGAACTGAAAGAATGAGTTACCTTCAAAACATTGTTGTGGAGTTTTCTCTGCAATCTCACAGACATGTTCTCTGAGGATTTTGGTGCTGCACTGTTGAGATCTGATGGCCCATCTTGCTGTGTTGCAGGGTGCCAAATGCAAAACCAGAGCGGGAATCATTGACTGATCTAGAGATTTATGGCATGGAGGGGATTCCTCCTGAGATTCTGGCAGCACATGATGGTGATGATGTTGATGGTATGATCCAATGTTACGTCTCTTTATGGCTATATCTAGTCATAGTTTAGGGTGCAGGATGTCTGAATCACTACCATCCATGCAGCCCTCTCTATGCCTTGGGCTTAAATGCTTGCTTGCACTGGGGCAAGCTAATTGGAAATGAAACTTGCCCTGATAAGCTTGTTGCAGCTTGGACACATATGCTATTGACTTGTTGAATGGTGCTGGCTGCAAAAGAATGTGAAGATATGGATTGTTTCTCACGAACATTGTGTGGCCTTGCAGATGAGAGAAACCCGGCAAAGGTTGCTCGGGTGGAGGTCCCCCCCTCATTGCCATTTGTAGGGGGTGTTGTCATGAGAACAAATGGTCTTGGTATGCCCCCCCAACCGTTCTATGCTCCAATGCCACCTGTGTAAGTGTCCTTTCTTTTCACCCTTATGTATGTGCCGTCTTTGCCTTCCAGGTGTTGGATTCATGATTTCACTCAAGGTGCGTCGGTCATTTTCTTTACATGGGAAGTTCAGGTGTATGTCTATTGTGTCTTTTCTGGTAGATTCTGTTGTCCTTTTCAAGTACCTGTATCTCTTGAATATGAAGCCACCATCATCATTGAGTCTCCTGACTGGTTCCAGAAATGCAACTAGTGCACTACACACATTTTCATAGGATTGATTGCTGGAAATTTTGAGCAGATGGGTATTTACTTAGCTACACCCACCATTCAGAGCTGATGAAATCAGCCAAAAGTAATGGCAGCTAGTCATTGTCATTATGAAGGTGATGGTCTGATACTTTGTGACTGACACTTACAACAAGGTTATGACTGCACTCATTCTTGTGGTGTTTGTTTTGGTTTGGATTATACTGAGATAATAGTTATACCTTCAAAGTGTTATTATGGAGTATTTTCTGCAATCTCATAAGATATGTGTCTTTAGCTATATGGGTGTTGATGTCCTTGTTCTGTGCTACTAGCTTACAATCATGTCGTGAATCTCAGCAGTGTAAGGTAGATGAATAGTTTTCATCTTGAGGTAATCTTGCAGTTGTGTGACATGTTTAATGCTACAATTTTAGTTACCTGTGATGGCTGATTACTTATGCAAAGGGCACTGTTGCACCTTCTGCTTCCTATGCCCAGAGTTGATGCTTGTTCCCTTTGCTTAGTAATGTATAGCCAGATACATGATGTGTATAGTCTTGCACATCGTGATTCATGGACCTTCTCACACTGTTTCTGGCTTTTTTTGCAGGCATACAACTCCTGGTTCTATGACACACCGTCCGCCTCCTACATGGAGTCCACAGGTGCCCCCCCCTCCACAGGGCTGGAGAATGAGCACCACAGTAGCAGGGCAGCCAGGCTTGGGTCCTCCTCGACCCCTGCAGCCACCACAGCCACTATTTCCAATCCAGGGTCAAGGCTCACCTGCTCACCCTGCCACATCAACAAAACCCCCCTCACAGCAGTTATTCGCAATTGGTCCACCTTTGCCATCTGGTCCTGGTCCCATCCCACAGTCTGCACCGTCGCAGCCCCTCTTTCCCTTGCAACCAAGTGGGCCTCCACAGCCGCCACCACTGCATGTTGCTGGGAGCCAAGGTACCAAGCCACAACAAGTCCTTGGTCTCAGTGAGTTCCAGAAAAACAGTACTGGGGTTCCACCACCACTACCACCTGCACACATTCCCGGCCCTCCTCCTCCTGTCCCTTCTATAGGTGAGATTTTCCCCTTGCACCCTCCATCATAATGTGGATCATTTGTTGTGGCAGCCTTATTGTCTTAGATCACTTTTGTCTGCAATAGCAATCTATTTCCAGGCTATGTGGCATGAGATTGCCACATTGAGTCCCATTAGCTGCATGTAGTTCTCAACACTGCAACTACAGAGGTCTGGGCTCATTCAGTCAATGAAATTGTGGGAATTCAGTGGCTTCCAATTGCACACAGGGAGAATTTTTGGAAATGTCTTCAGTTTTTATGATCTTTGTGTTTTGGATCACCCATTTGCTTGTGTTGGGTGTGTGCAGCTGCAAGTGCTCAGCCCCCTCCACCTCCTGGGAGCCATATGTATGCTTCAGGTCCTAACACTGGAGGACCAGCCATTGGGCCTCCCCCTGTCATCTCCAACAAGCCACCTGGCCCTGCTACCAGCACCAATGAGGTCTACTTAGTTTGGGATGATGAAATGATGTCCATGGTTTGTTTATCTTCCCTTGACCCATGTCTTCTGTTTTGGGTGCTTGCAATTTGTATATTTTGTTTCAACTTGTGTTCTGTTCTGTCATTATTTTCCACCCTAAAACCAGGGCTGATAGCCAAATCCTAGTGGTGGCAATTTCCAACCGTTCTAAATGACTGAAAGTTGTTACAAAAGTATCAATCCATAAGCAATACTGATGTCAGAGGCAACCAGTGAAGAAAAAGTGTAAACCTAATCATTCCTGAGTCTTTGGGGTTAGGTTCCTGGATTTTTTTCCCCCAAAAAATCATGCTCTTAAGGTTCTCCACATTATTCCTCTCCTCTCTTTATACTACATTGTTTGCTTCATTTTTCATCTTTTCTTCTCTTTATGTATTCTTGGTTTCCTTGGTCAACTCCTCTTGTATGATTGGTTATGATGTTAGGGTCCTGGGTGGTTCAGCATCAACGGGTGATGCTAGATGTTATTTCAAATAGTAAACCAAGGAAGACTAGGGTTCACTCTCTCAACCAGTCATCCAAGTGTGGGAACCTGAGGATAAGTGCTTGGTGAAAAGTTGAAGCAACTTGAGGGCCCCTGTTACCATGGTGAAATAAGGAGGCAGGTGGTTCCTGTTCGACTTTGCCTCTTTCTTTTGCAATATGGTGTCATAGATTGGAACCATATTTTTATCCACCTGCCTGTTCTTGATGACTGAACTGTAGAGTGTACTAATCCTCTATCTAGTTTTTCTGCTCATCATGTTATCTCCGGCTGTTTCTAGATTTCCCATTTTCTTCTTTTTTTTCTTTTTTGTTGAGCCCTTTGTACAGTTTCCCAAAAGTTGAAAACTGAGCAACTATATTTTTGTCTGGCCTTGGTAGGATTGGTGCCATTGTTGGGCAGGATTCATTTTGCAATACCCACTGGTTCCAGGTTCCTACTCTTTGACTTTGTAAGACTTGGTTTTGGGAATTTGGGCAACCTTGAGTTTTCCCACACTTAGTTTGGGCACATCTCACTCCCTTTTATGTTAGAAATTTTTTTGGTTGTCATAAGGTCTTATGATAATATCCTAGAAACCTGTAAGTATGGAAATGTACAATATTTTCTGGTACCCTAGTCAATTGGGTTGTTTGCATGGTGATATATTGTGTCAGCCAAGAAGTTCAAAATGTGGATACTGTGTAGAAACTGTTGAATATGTAGCCTGAGTCAATCTGGCTCTGGATTTTCGAGGATCTTTGGTATTTTCCTGTTGTCAGCTGAATGCTGAACATTCTCTTGCCTCTTTCTCTTTTGCAAAGCTGATGTAAGTTATCTTTACAGGAGGAGCGAAGGATGTCACTCTCACAGTACCAGGCACTTGATGAGACAATGCAGGTAAGGTCAGCTCTAGATACAGATAGCTGAGTGCTCTTCTAGCTGTTCACCTAGAATATGGGGTAGATCCTAGAATGTGAAGTGTCTTTCTTGGTGACAATTGGGACAACAATTTTTGTGGTGATGGCTCTAAATCCTGGAAAGAGGCAGGAGCTTCAGTTAGTTCTGTTATATACTTTAGGTTGCAAGTTTGTTCTTTCATCTTCTTTGCTGACTCATTATTTCAATGCCGGCTTGGGTGTCTAGATGAATTCAGTAAATGCAGCCATTGACCGAAGAATCCTGGAAAGCAAACTAGCAGGGCGCATGGGCTTCAACACATGAGAGACCATTTTTGTTCCATTCATGTCAGGCACAGGTAGGCCAGAATCAAGACTCTGTGTCCTTGTTCTGCACATGTGGCCAGGTGTCCAAAGTCTTTAGTAGATTGATGCATGTAACATTTTTAGGGGCTTCCTTGTCACTTACCTATTCCTGCTTTTTGTTTTCTAATTATGTCTGACTTGTGCCATTCCTGAACTGAATTTTTCCTTCCCTCAGCAGGTACCTTGCCTCCTGGGGAATTTTTTCTTATACAGAATTGGCTATATTCATAGCTTCAAACTGCACTTGGTAAACTAGAATAGCTTACATTGCAATGAGGTTTATCTACTGTGTGCACCAATTGTTTCCACAAAGTCTCCAATCTCAAGTGCGTGTTTTCCAAGCAAGAGAATAGCTGAATATAAGATCATTGCACAGTCACTGTGTAGATCAATCAATTGTACATCAATCTGGTGCATTCCCCAAGAACAAACAAAAACCTTTGTGGAGATATGAGGCCAGGGTCATCTCCAGAGCTACCATGGTGATGAGCCCTTCGGGTGCAGTGCAAAAATGCTCCCCATCAAGTCCTTGCCATGCATCAGCTGCCCTGACTTGTTGGAACTGCTTTGCCTGTGCATTTGTAAGTCAGATCAGCTTCTAGATGTGCCCTGGTTCCCTGCTTGCCAATGTTATCCACATCAGCATTTGAAGAACTTTATGCAGGTAGACGCTGATCAGCAAGGATTCTGATTGCTTCAGTCAGATGACTAAGTGCTTGGTGTGATTTCATTGGATGACATGTGCAGCTCTTCTTAACCAAGGTGCTTGAGATGTGCCATAGTCATCTTCTTGTTCAGAGCATATCATGTTGCAATTGCTGTTTTGAAGTTCTCAGCAGCAAATCAGATGCCTTTCTACCTCAATCCAACTGGGCCTTGCCTCCTGAGATCCCTCTCCCCCATCAACTTCTGAACTGTCATGGCCTCCTGCCACAGACTGGCTGTGAGATAGATGTGTGCAAGGGAGACATACACTTCAGCATTTTGTGGCTCCAATAGAGTCCAAAATTGTGCTGCACGTTCTGCTAGTTTCACATTTCCATGAAGTCTGCAAGCACCAAGCAAGGCTCCCCATGTTGCACCCACAGGAGTTTGAGGCATTCTGTTCACAACTTCCTCAGCCTCAACCAAGTATCCTGCACGGCCAAGTAGATCAACCAAACAGCTGACATGTTCAACTCCTGGTGCGACACTGTAATCTTTGGACATAGAATGGAAATACCTGAGTCCTTCATCCACGAGGCCTGTATGGCTACATGCAGACAAAACACCTACAAAGGTTACACCATCTGGTCTCACACCTGCAGATATCATCCGATGAAACTGTTGGAGGGCATCTCTGCCATGACCATACTGCCCAAGAGCTGCAATCATTGCATTATATGTAACAACATCCCTCTCTTCCATCTCATTGAAGACATGGGCTGCATCAGCAAGACTCCCGCACTTGGCATACATGCTAATCAAACCATTCCTGACACATATATCTGACTCAAATGCAGCTGCTATTATCCTGGTGTGAACCCATCTGGCTTTTTGCAGAGATGCTTGGTTGGCACATGCCTTGAGGAGGGCAGTGAAGGTCACTGCATCAGGCTTGACACCTTCATGCTGCATTTGAGAAAAAATTTCTATAGCCTCCATATATGGACCACACTCAGCATATCCATTGATCATTGTATTCCAAGAGATCACACTCCGTACCTCCATTTTGTCAAATACTTGGCGGGCATCTTTTGTGCTGTCACACTTGGCAAACATGTTCATCATGCCATTTGCAACATGAAGATGTGACTCAAGTTTTGCTGCAACAATTCTGGCACGAACCCATCTGGCTTCTTGCAGGGATGCTAGGTTGGCACATGCATTAAGGAGGCAAGTGAATGTCACACAATTGGGCTCAAAACCTTCATCCTGCATTTGACAATAAACTTCTAAAGCTTTCCTATATGGACCATGCTTAGCATATCCTTCGATCATTGCATTCCATGTGACTATATCCCGCACCTTCATTTTGTCAAAAACCCACCGAGCATCCTCTGCACTGCCGCACTTAACAAACATGCTGACAACAGCAGTTGCAAGATGTGCATCTGCCTCCAATCCAGCCTCAATAATGCTGTCATGTACTTGTTTCAAAGCTACCAGACTTGTGCACACATTGAGGAGGCTCATGAAAGTAATAAAGTCAGGCTTCATACTCTCCTGCTGCATTTTTGAAAAGAGATCAAATGCCTCCTCGGCATTTCCATTCCAAGCTGCCCCAGCAATCATTGTATTCCATGAAACAACATCCCTCTCTGGCATGCTATTAAATACTTCATGTGCATGTTTCATACTCCCACATCTGGCATACATATGAATGAGGTTATTTGACAGGAGAGCATCTACTGTGATGCCACTTTTGGCAATGTCATTATAGACCGCCTTGGCCTCTTCCAGGTCTCCTAGGTTTGCACACATGCTGACAATGCTCATATACATGATCCTGTCACATCTCACACCGGCGTCATGCAATTGCTTATATAAATTGAACCCATCTTTTGCAGACCCATGTTTGGCATAGGCTGCCAGAATCAAGGTCCATGCAAACATATCTTGTTGTTGCATTGTGTCAAAAACCTTGCGAGCTTCCACTAAGTTCCCACACTTGCAGTACATACTCAGGACTGCAGTTTGCAAATAAATATCAGCCTTGAAACCAGTCTCAACAATATGTCCATGCACCTTCCTACCAGCAGTCAGATTTCTTGTGTAGGCGCATCTCCTCAAAAGAGACCTATATGTGGGTGCATCTAGGCGGACACCTTGCTGTTCCAAACTGTACAATACGTCTTCAGGTCGCTGCATCTCAATCAATGCTTTGATTTCTGAGGTTGCAATCTTCACATCACTACCTCTGCTTATAGCTCGATCTCCATTTCTAATCTCTGCACTCATCTATGGCTCCCAAACATGAGTAAAATTCAAAATTAAAACAAATAAATATTTTTTAAAAACTTTCACAACAACTCTAAAGGTCAGACATGCCAGGGAGAAAACTGTCTAGAAGCCTTGAAATGTACTACTACTGAGGCCCATCTCTTTGCTTGATGCAGAAAAGATTGATGAAAGGTCCTGAAAACAAACTTGTACAAGCAACTGTTGAAGACAAAAACACAAGAGAAAAGGTAGCAATTGCTGCAGAAATATACTCACAGCCTACCCAATAGACGTGCAGAAAATCCACCTCTTCCCAGTCTATTACACAGTATAGAAGAAAGCTTGAGATGCCATAATTCATTAGTGTGAATCTAAAGATATCATTTGATCTTTGGGTTATTTAAAAGGAAGTGGTAGGAGGTCTGATTTCAGGAACGGAACAACTGAATCTCAAAATGAGCACCTTCTTTGCTGGTTACTTGCAGGTTCAGGAAAGAGGATGATAATGCAAATTCAAGCAAACTGTAGTTGCAGGAATCAACAACCACCTTTGCACACCAACAACAAGCTCAAACCCATCAACTCTTCTCACAGATCATCAATCAATAAACACATTTTGACAAAGATTGAATACATATCCATTTGCAATGAGGGTGGATCTCTATTGATTATGGAGACACCGAGTTCTGTACCAAAGACCAGGAAATCAATCAGAACTTGGCCTGTGGATCTGTGAGCTAATTGCCTCCAAGCAGAGAGACCAACTTGGCCTGCAGATCTGTAAGCTATTGCATCCAAGCACAGAGACCATCACATCCTACTGCCAATTTTCTGGAATTCTTTCAAGACAAAATTCCTACCTTAGAATCACAGATACCAGTTGAAGCCATCCATCCATCTGAGAATAATTGGTCTTTTTTCTCTAAGAATGACAATGAAAGAAAAGAATGATAATGGACACCAAACCCAGTACATCAGCTTGTAGAGACAAAATTGAGAGTGCAGGGTTTTGTGGAATACAAATGTGGAGAATATGGGGATTCAAGGTTCCATCACAAGAACACCGTGATTGTGGACACTAAACCCAATACACCAGATTGTAGAGACAAAATAGAGAGTGCAAGGTTTTGTGGAATACAAATGTGGAGAAGATGGAGATTCAAGCTTCCATCACAAGAACACGGCCATGATGGCACACAGCAGTAAACAAACTCCAACATGTGAATTGGCAAGACGCACTAACCTTTTTGTACTTGTCGTCCTGCTACACTGAAGCATCTGAGGAGAAGGAAGCCAAAGCTATCCTTGGTTTGCTGCTTGTCCTGAATGCAGCAGATAGATGCACTGAAATCAATTGCCACACCACATCACAGTAATAAATGGGGAATGGAGCAATAGACATGTTGCAAAGTTGGAAATCCTCAATCCCTCTCCCTCCTCACCTTCTCAATCCGACTAGCGAATTGGAAGATCCTCAGATCCTCATGCACTTTGTGAGATTGTGCAGCTCCTTCTGGGTGTGTGCAAAGGAATCATAAGTAATTGGTTGTTCGGGTGCGATAGCAAATCCTCCAGGAATTGCTTGCTACTAAAGCATCAACAGAGAGAGAAACTTCCAACTTACCCCAAGCTTGAGGACGTCATGGAAGACCCGGAGAAGACCTCCTCGCCATACTGTGTGATTCATGGTGCGGAAGTAGTGCAGTGCAAGATTTGGAGGCAATCCACCAGACAGCCATTCGAGGCAGGATGACAGCTGCACAGTACACGGATCGTGAGGCTCTCTCTCTCTCAGAGAGGCTGGTTCAGACTTCGCATGTGGGATCACTAGAAACTCTTGTGGATGTAGTAATCCATTCACGAGGATGTGGGGAGCAGCAGCAGTGCTTGCTCGAGCACACCCATCCTACAGCGAATACGAGGTACAATGAGACCCACCACCACTAGGTCATCGGCATCTTGATGTCCCAGTTTAGGGTTAGGGTTTAGCGCGATAGAGAGACAAGGGGGGGACCACCAGAGCTTCTGGCGAAAGAGTCTTCTGTCTTTTCTCTTCTTTTTGCAGAACATAGTTTCGCAAGGTCGTTGCTTGCATGCGGAGATTGTGGTGTTGCAGATAGAGAGAGAATGGAGTTTTGTCCAACATGTGCTAACTTGCTGTTGATAGAGAATGCACGCATGGGCAAGCCGTTGCGGTTCTTCTGCCCAACGTGCCCTTACATCTTTCCCATCGAACGCAAGGTAAGTAAGAATTGTGGGCATGCCTTGTTTGTTGTTTCCCATCTTCTATTTTGATCTGACGCATACACACACTCACACACAGTTTGTTGTGGACGGGTGCACAAGAAGATCCTAAGCTGCAAGAAATTTTTCTTGCAACGTTCCTTGGGTGCTGCAGATCTCGAAGAAACTGGTCCTGAAACAGAAGGAAGTCACCGATGTATTGGGAGGTGAAGATGCCTGGAAGAATGTGGACCGAACCGCAGGTGTGTTACTTTTGTTGTTCTTCTTCTTCTTCTTCACCATCGTCATCTCCCTTCATTCTTGACTGTCTTGTGGCTTTTGAGTTTGGCTTTCTTTATCAACTCGGCAGCAGGATTGTTGAAGGAATTGAAACCATGAGCCCCCATTTTCACACAGAAAAACAAACTCCATTCAACAAGACTGTTCAGAGTGTAAAACAGGATCCATCAAAAATTCCCTTGAAATCTAAACCCTATTATTACTCTTTCCTAGTTTCCAACACAAATCTTGAATGTGAAGTTGTGTATGAATAATACTGAGCATGCATTCAAGTTCCCCTCGACCAGTCTTAGCACTAGTCTCTCCCTCCCTCTCACCCTTGTCCCATCTGAACAGCAAAGTTAAAACCTTGCAGTGAGTGACCTAAATCCTAGGTCTGTATCTTGATCATGCATGTCTCTTTTGTGAGCTTAAAGGAGATACCACTACTCTCCATGTAGGCCTCTCTCTGTGTTTGGCTTGGATGCTTTTGCTTACAGCAACAAGCTAAAATGAAATGAAGCTCACCCTCACAAGCTTGTTGCAGCTTCAATGAGGATGCTAGTTGATTTTTCTTTTCTTAGCTATATCCCTCGAGGCTAGCCAACATCATGGCTGAGTCTTCCCATTACTTCTGGAAATGCAACAGAAACTCAGGATGCAGATTTGGTACAATGTAGGTTTGCCCAGATCTTGGGTTGACTGTTTACATACTTATCGACACCAACTGTTGGGAGCTGATGAATTCAGTGGGGTAGTCATGGCAGCTCGTCACAGCTATTTGTGATGAAGTTGATGGTTTGGCACTTTGTGAGCTACTCTCATAATTATGACAGCACTCATTTCTCATGTCACCTTCAAATTGTTGTAGAGATTTCTCTGCAATTTCAGACATGTCTTTCGCACTCATTTGTGAGCCCTACAGTCTGCTTGCTTTTGGTCTTGCCTCATCTATCATGTGACATCCTTTGCATAGAAGTAGCAGGAGCCACTCAGGTCCAGTTTTTCTTTTCATAAGATGGGTTACTATTTCTTCTCTCTCCATGGACTTGTTACAATAAGTTTCCTTTCATAGTCTTCATGAGGACCAGGTTTTTCTTACTGTTTATTTCCCCTCCTCCTTCTGGTGCTGAAGAGATAGGTGGTTATTGTACATGCATGTTCACCAGGCTAAAGCTTTCCTTTTTTTTCTTTTTATTTTCTGGCAGTGACATGCCCACAGTGCAGTTATGGACAAGCATACTTCATGCAAATCCAAATTCGCTCTGCAGACGAGCCCATGACTACATTCTACAAATGCTGCAACCCTGATTGTGCCTTCAACTGGAAAGAAGGCTGATTCAGCAGCATTCAGAAGCCAGAAGCCTTTCCTTGTGTGCAACGCTTTCACTCTGCATGGTATGTCTGTTCAAAGCACCTGAAATCATATTTTTATGCAGAGGCATGGAGATTTCACTTGCACATTGCAATTTGGATGGCATTTATGATCAGTTCAATTTTACCCATATGATGATGCTATGACAGGTTCTGCCAAGCATATACCTAGCGGGATATGAATGTGCTAAACATGTGCAAATTTAAAGCCTGATGAAATGGTGCCCAATGTCCATTACAGTCTCTGGAGACATAAAATTCCCATGAGAGAGAAGTTATCATTTCTCAAGCATAGTGTAACTGGCGAAGACTACACAAGCAGAGTGTAAATATGTCACACGAAACCCACAATGTTCATACTTAGCATCAATCTATTCCCATCTACACTTCGGTACTTTTCTTCTGAGTAATGCACATGTATGCTCATCTTGCGGGTTTGCACTGGTGAACTAAATGTCATGTGTGAATCTTGGCTTTGTTTATTTCCCTTGTACTTCCACTGGCTTGGTGCTAGACTTGTTCTTGCAATATTTTTATGAGACATTTTGTTGCATAATATACATACCCAGACAATACTGTTCTATTGAAAGTTGTCTGGGTATTCTATTGTACCTATTGAATTTTTTTTCAATTCTCATTATTATGAACTATTGATTATCATAATTAATAATATTTATAATAAGGAAGATAATTGGGATAAAAGGATTCACAAAATACATAATCTATGATACTAGTCTATTCTAATAATAATGATAATAAACTATTATTAATTATTAATAGTTCTTTATTTATAATAATTAGCATATAGCTAAAAGGGTTAAACCAGGTTAAAATAACATAAATATCAAGATTTAGTTACAAATAAATTGTGAATAGTCTGGTGATAGTTGCAACTAAAATGTTTAACCCATATCTTTTGTTTTTCATTCATGGAAAGTGAAATATATATAATTAAGTGCATTGGTAGCACTCAAAGTATAAATAGTTTTTAAAGGATGAGCCAATAAAACACGTTCAAACCTAAAGGCAAAACTCAAAATAAAAATGGATTGTTTTAAACCTACTTAATTAGATTAGCCTATCCTTAGCTTACTTACCTCTTTAAGCTACCTACCTACTTACCTAGGTAGGTATTTAGTTTAAGTAAAACCTATTTAACTATTTAGATAAATATCTAGCTGATGTATAACCTATTTATTTAAGTAGGCTAGGTAGAACTTACCTACCTAGGTGGTTATCTAACCTAGGTGGACTTACATATCAGCTTACCTATTAAATATATATTTGAATTTATTTTGGTCAAATTTTAATTAATATGTTGTGCGATAAATTTTTATTATGCCACATGTCATGATCTAAGACTATCCAAACTATGAATTGAACAATTTAGATTATTTTTAAATTATAAAATATATATTTAAATAATTAAAAGTTGGAACACGTGGCAACATGTGGCAACACATCATTTGCTTTCATTGTTCACTGAAATAATCACATATTGGTTGCATGAGACAATACATATATGCCCAGCCCAATCAAAGGATGAAGGCATATTTTGTTGAATTTTTTTTCATCCAAAATCCCTTGTCATTTGCAACTAGTGTTTCACACGACTTTTTTTTTGAAACAATGAAAATTTTTGTTGTAAATGTCATTTGCAACTAAAAACTAATTGCAAATTCCAATTTTTCTTCTAGTGTCTATGGGCTAACCTTTTCACGGTGTTTAACAATTGACATCAAACCTAATTATTTTAGGTGAAATAAATAAATATAAAATTGATCTTAATTATTATAGTCATTAAGCTAGTATTTTGAATTCCAATTATGGCAAACTATTAATACATTTTGCATTCCAATTGGGATTGACCTTGTGTTAGGATCTAACTTCAATAAAATCTTCATTTCAAATAAATTTAATACGTCAAATCAATTTTATACATTTATTATGATAAATGTATTATATTTAAGGTTGTATTGGAATATAAAGTTCACAAGTCATGTGTTGCATCCCTATTTTTAAATAGTAATTACACATTGACTAACACCTTAATTAATATAACTACACATGCTTATTTACAAGATGAAATCTAGCAAGCCCATTGGTTTGAAACAACTAATCTTTAGGCTTCTTTGTAATAATATTCTACTAAACATTGGAGAAGTTGTGTTCTCTTGAATTTTGATTTTTCCTTACAAGTTACATTGCACAATCTCTTTCCCTACATATACTTTACAACAAATGTTTTGTTGGAACTATGACATTCAAATAAATAATAGTTACATATTGAAAGCTACTAACTACAAAATCAATTTAATAACATGATATGCTAGAACCAAACAAACAAACAAAAAATAAAATAAAATTATACACACAACCCTTTTGTAATGAACATGGATAAGTGATATTTTTCTAATGTGTTCAAACTCCCTTTTCAATCACTCTAATATGCCTCAACTTTTCACACATTTAATTGAATGACATTCAAATCAAACAATGCACCAAGCTCCAATATAACAAAACTTTAGTTGAAGTGTTGCATTATCATGCCAAGTATTTTCATATTTATGTAAAAATGATTGAAATTAACCCGAGGTTTCAATGATATTTATCTCTTTTGCAGATGTGTTGAAGTAAATTACCTTCCACCCATGGCAACATCTTTTTTTTAAACCCACTACAAGACCTTTGTTCCTCCACCAACATTGTTTCCTTTTCCTTTTCAAAGTCCTTATAACTAGTGAAGTTTTTGACATTGTCTCCTATGCATGTTTGATAAGCCTAAAAGACCATTCTACATATAGCAAAATGTGCTTCATGTCCAACTTGTTGGCTACTATCAAATCTTGCATTAATGAGTCAACCTCTTTACTATATATAAGCAAAGGTGTTTCATATGCATCATACTCTCAGTTTGAAACATTTTTTTGCCACTTCTTGTGTATAACATTGTAGTGTGTTTTTGTTTGTTCGTTATGGAATCCTAAAAGGTAGTCAAATTGTTTTTAAGAACTAAGTTCTATAGTTTTGATTAGTCGATTACATTGGCTATAGATTATCTCCAAGAAGTTGTAATGGAAAAGACATGTATTGTATTGTAGGGAGGACAATAATTCAAAAAAAATTCCCATTAATGAACCATAATGGTTTTTTTTCCACCTTATACTACACCAACTTTCTATGCATTCATTTGAAAGTAGATACTCAATGAAGATGTATAAATAAATATTAAAAGTTAGATGCACATGCCATTGATAATGCAATTAGAATTCTCAAAACTTTATGAAAAATTAGCATAGGGTTGGCAAGCACACTATTTGATATTACAAATATCCCTTCCACTACATTGGCTTCCAAACTTGGCATCCCTTATATTAAGTTATCTGCTTGAATTTTGTAGGTTTCATAGATTTCCTTCTCGTCTTCTAGAACAGTGAGGATGGGTAAATCTAGAAACTAACCCCTTGATCACAAGTGGGAGGTAGTCCACCCCTTAAGGTGTAGCTTGTTCCATACTATTATTCTCATCTCCTCCCATGTGATGACAAACCTTTATGTAATCAAAACAAACTTCATGTACCTACCACATGCACCATCATGTGTTACAACATACTGAATGGAATTCTTGTTAAGAGGTAATGATCCATGCAATGCATATTGAAATGCACATTGCTGAATTTTTTAAAATCATATAATTGCTCCTCCCAAGTGTTGGATTGAAAAATTGTCGTGCCTTTCTCCAAATTGTCAGGATTGAGTTCATGCCAAGAAATTCCAACAAAAAATTGTGTGGTGTAGTTTGCCACATAGGCTTTTATGGAAATCCATATGTTTGAAAACTTCAACTTCTTGTAGTTTATTTTCATGCGATCTCTTATGTCATGTTCCAATTCCTCTAACTAATATTTGCGTGCTTAGAGAAGCTACAATCAATGTGATCAAAATAATCAATTAAAAACCCATACATCTTTTTTTGACTATGAATTTCTTCTAAATAGAATGATGCGTCACTTAACTAGAAGATGAAGGCCTTTTTATAAAAGCCACATATCAAGTGACATGTTTCCAATTAATTTGGTTGGAAAATTGTGAATTGACTTTTCCATGTTGTCCATCATCCAGATCTTCAAACAATTCATCCTTTCCTCCAAACTTACCTTTGTGTGAACAAAACAAAAAAGCCTATTGGTCGTCCACTCCTATTCCATTTACACAAAAAAAAAAAATCAATAATTTTTTAAAAGTTGTTTGATACTTTGGATCGGCAATTAACAATAGTTTATCAACCATGTTTTTATACTTGGGACATTTTTTTTTGAACTCCCTCTTTTCATATTTCTCCATATCCTAAATCCCTTTGTTCATGGTGGTTTGATCTCACTCTTGTCGATCTGCCCAATTTTTTGAAATGTTGTCCATTTCGTGTTGTTAACAAAATTAATGCACATTTTAGAAAAACAATGTTGGCTTATCGAAACATACACCCAAAGCTTGACATGGTCAAATTGGATATGGACTTTTACCTTATAAAGTGCATAAACTAAAACCTCTTGAAGTACTTTATATCATTATTTCACCTTTTCCATCCTTCATTGTGCCATCTTAAAATAATCGTTTGTTAACACACCTTTTCACCACTCCATAAGATTCCTTGCCAATGATTGTAGCCCTATGATCTTATGGATCAAACAAATCCTTGTGAATAATCTCCAAAGACCTCTAACAAGCATTTTATACTTCAAATTTGTGCAAATGGGCCCAATTTGATTGAAAAACAAATATATTGCAATATTACCTATTCGGATTGGAACAACAATTGTGAATCTTCACTTGAAATTATATGGTTGTCAAGGACTAATTTGGGAGCCTTTAAAAGGAACTTCTCATCCATTGCGTGGTGCTCCTTCAATGTTGTTTGCATCTATGTAACACATCAATGGTTTCCTTCTCAAAGGTATAACATATTCCTTTTTAAATGATGCAAGTCCTTGTTTTTTCAAAATAAAATTCCTCACTCATCTTCCTCTAGATTGAATCCCATTGGGGACTATATTCTTCACAAGTGTTATTTCTTTAGTCACATTCTTATACTCAAATGCATAAAACATATTCATGGTCCCCAACATCTTTATATGTTAAAACCCTTCCACCAATCTATCTATGTCCTCCTTTGTTATGGGTTAGACGACCTCCATTACAAGAAACCAAGATAATGGGACTTCCATAGGCATAACATTCAACATCAAAGGTTGTAACATTTATTTGAAAAACTTTGGCCTTTGCACTTTTTGATATTCTTCTTGTCCATTAAGTCATGCCCTTCACATGCTTATACATTATTGACTCTCGAAGTGTAGACACTTACACATTGATTTCTTGATTTCTTTTCCTCTATTCCTACAAAATTAAAACCTAATTTGATTAAAAGTGGGTCATCATCTTTTCTCTACCATTCAGAAAATAATCACATACATATATTTTTACAACATGCATTGAACCTCTTTTCATTTTGAAAGGATTGAAAGCCATTTTAACATCTCCAAAATTGGAAAGTGTACCCATAACATGCATTCACGACATGTAATGTGTATTGTTCACATAATTGAATTAACAATAGGAGAAGGTTCATTAAATGTTTCACATGTGAGGTTGATTTTTTAATCATGTGCATTTCTTCCTCCCCCATGTCATTGATTTGTTCAACTACATCTTCCTCACCAATCTTCATGTCAATTGGAGGTCCATCCTATTCGTCAACTACTCCCACTATCTCCATTGCCTCCTTGTCCTTGCCTTTGTGGTTAATTGAACCGGTATGTGCATCACACACAATATTCTTCACAAAGAAGTAAGCACCTTTACTTGGCCCACACCTTTTCCCATTGCAATCACAAGCTCCATATATGTTCTTGGCCTTCATAAAAGATGAAACCCTTTGAATTGCACCACTTTTTGTTTCTACTTCCCGATTGCCTCCATCATGATCTTCCTCCCAACCCCCACAAGCATATGTTGTGCAACCTCTCTTATGACTTGGTATGCTTCCTTTTGGTCTACAATAACCTCGTTTCATTAGTCCTTTGGTGGCCTCTTCCTCTCTTGCCATACTTGAAGTCCCCTATCCTCTATAACCTCCCTTTTTGTTTTTCATATCATCTATTAAAAGTGCAATTTTTTTGCATTGTACCATAGAGATAGACCATGAAAGAAGGTAAATAAATTGTCACAAATACTTGTATCCAATCCCAAATGCCCGATGTAGATTTCCTAACATCAACAATTTGGGAAAGTAGGGGATGTTTGAAAGGCATTAGAGTTTTTAGACCTTGAGCTCACACGTCACAAAAAAAACATTTGACAAGTAAATGACAAAGAACTATGCGATTCAAGCTTGACTTCTTCTACAAACAAATTGGGCTCCCTCAACAATTTCCATTCCTTTTGATAATGAAACAATATATCCAAGCCTTGCACTACATCCACTCGTGTCATCTACTCAAGGATGGTGATTTTAGGGTGATTATGGTCCTCGAGTTCAATCATGAATTATAGGATAATCTCACAAAAAATTGACTTCAATATTATTTGCTCATCATAAATCTTTGTAGGAATGGTTCATGTCACTTTAACCAGTCAATCTTTTATTTCCCTAACCAATTTTTTTGTTTATTAAATATTTTATTATCCTTGCTATTTCAAATTAAAAACCCAAAAGGTCATTTTCCTTAATTAACATCATCCTTTGAAATGGACATTTTTGTCATTTGATGGACGACACACAATTATTTTTAGATGAAAGTGGTTGTTCAATAACCTTACATCAAGTCCATCATTGTCTACATTCATTGAATATACGACAAAATCCTTCCCAACAATGTTGTTTATTCATCAATGAACATGATTTTGTTTGGATATTGATTGTTTTCACTCAAAAGTGTTGGCATTGATCTCCATTTTATTTGATCCCTCAAAAGCTAAACAATTTTGTAGCATTGATAAGTGTTGTTCACCAACAAACATCATCGACCTTGTTATTTGATTTGCCCGTTGGAGGATTCATGCATTTTCAAGGTAATGAATGTCAATGTTCATCAACTAACATCACCATTATGTTAGGCATTTTCTCCAACATCTTGCCCCAAGTCAAACTTGGATTCATTCACAAGCCATCTAGGCTTTTTGAACAATTTCTAATTCCTTTCATAGGATTGGGTTTCATCCAATCATTGAATTTTGTCTAACATTCTATTATATTCAAGGTCGGTGAAGCAAAGTTAATGCAAATCTTCTTGTTCAATTAATAATCACATGCTATTTCCCAATAAAGTTGAAATCAAAATTAATATCTCCTAATGCCAACTTTAGGTCCCATTACCATCATCATTTTACCTACAACATTTGCAATTACACACAAACTATTGTTCCAACAATTGCCTCACCTAAACACATTAACCAAGCCCTTAATTTTATAAACAATAAAATATTTGTGTTTCACATTAATTTTAAAAAATCAATCTTCAAAAGGATCCACATTTCTTGGGTGGAAATTTTCCAAATTTGTTGGATGGCATACAAGTTTATCTTTGACAAATGTGGTTGTTCATTTATGAATTGGTTTGGCTTTGTTCAATGATTATGGACATACATCTAATATTATTTTCCCAAAAATAATGTTTATTCAACTCTTGACTGATTGATAATGGGTATTTATTCTATGAATATTAATAACTATGTTGGTCAATTTCCCATTGGAAACAACAACCCTTTTTTATAAGAACAAATGTTTGTTGATTGTCATTTGTCATCATCATTTTTGTACCCATATTTCCCATATGATAGTCCAACTAGTTATTAACCAATGATCATCTCCATTTGTGATTGTTCATTTTTTGTTCATTATAAGTTGATACAAATTTTTGACTGCAAAAAGTCTATTTATCTTAAGTGTTTGGATATTGGTTGAAGAAAAATACATTTTTTTTCATGCCGACCTCAAAAATATGGTTGTTCGCCAATGAACATCCACCATGTGTCATAATCCACCCAATTATTAAATATTCAATGGTGTGGGTGGCACATTGCTAGGTTTTCATCCATTGGGATTTTTTGTGATCAAATTGTGTAGGCATCATTAAAACTCACTAATCAGTTTTCATTGCAAATATCCTCTTTTGCTTAATGGGGAATTCTTCATGGATGGCCCATTTTCAATTACTCATTTATATTTACTGAAGGTATCATGTTTTTAAACTATATATCCCATTTGTACATATTTCTCATATTTATTCACATGTATGTATCTCTTGTCTCATCTATGTTGCATCCAACATGTAATTTTATTTTTTGTGAAACAAAGTTGAATTTTTCTTTGATTCTTGTAATTGGGATTGAAATTTTAAACCATTTGATTATTATAACAACAATTTTAGAATGTTGTTTTCTCAAATTTGGAATCCCATGGATATATATTCTAACAAATCTAAATTTTTCTTCCCATAGGATGCCATGTTCTTCTTGTGGATATTATGTTTGTTCAACTATTTCATTCATTTTCACTATGGTTCATCACAAGCTACTTTGGCCTAAGCTCAAAATTCTTGTTATCCTTCTCATTACTTCAAGAGCTTGTGTCATTTACTGAGTCTATTGTTATGAAAAGATAATCACCAACATTGTGCACCAATTTTGTGAACATCTAACATTGAACAAATTTTTGTTTGAAAACACATGTTCTTTGTCAAAGAAAGTTGCCCCCAGCATCTCCCAACCTTAGGTCCATGGATTGTGTTTTATTCTTTTGCCTTACGTTCAGGAATAAATTACAATATCAATTTGCATAGTCTTTTGTGATCATCCCAAAGGAGATAATTGTCAAGATGTTTGGATTCTTTAAGGTGGTGTGCTTCTTGAACATGTGTTTGGGCAAGACTTCAACACCTTGATCTTATCTGAACGAGAAAGTTTGCTTTTGCATTTCAAGTTGTGTCCCAAACTAATTTTGGACATTTTCATCACTATCGGACATAACTTCTCATAACCTTTGTTGTGAAAATGTATGGCATCATAACTCATGCAAATAACTTTCTTTAATTTAGTGCAAATGTTGCATCAACGTCAATAGAATGCAAGCAATTCAATTTCCAAACAAAGTTGCCAAACACATCTAATATTGGCTTTGTGCAAGGATCCATATTTGTTCCTATATTTTTGGTAGAGGATGAATCCATGGATGATGATGAACTTGATGTTGAAGAAATAATGAGTTGTACCCCTATTGATATTCAACTTGGCTTCGCCTCACCTTTAGCTCATGTGGGGAATTTGTTTTAGTTCATTCCCAAAGCACCATAGAAAGATGATATTGGTGTTTTGAACAATTTTATGGGGCTTTGTCCAACATAAAAATTGACTTTAGTAACTTTTGGTTTTTATGTTCCCCCTAATTAGTTGGCACCATGGGTCAATGGCACGGTGTTTATTTTGGTTGTGTTCAAGCAAATCCAAAAACAAGGGTCACAATTGTAATTGGCTAACACAATTTGGTTAATTTTTAAAATTTTGAAGTCTCCAAGATTCCATTGTCGTATGATGGAAATTTTGAGTTTTGTGGTGACATGTAGTGTTGTGACGTATGGTGTCGTAAAGGTGTAAGTCCATAGTAAACTCTACTAAACAAAAAGACTAAAACCAATCAAAGGTATAAATTAATCAACTAAAAAGATATGCATGCACATATATATACAATGCACAAGAGGAGGCTGAAATGAAATTTTCATGTATATTAAATTGCAAAAAAGGAAAGAAAACACAGTGTATGTAAACGGTGGCCGTGTAATAATCATTGTGGGCATCTAGAAATCCAATTTGACTATGGAAGAAACTCTCCCTGACAAAGGAATTATAGAAAAACTAACAAGAGAAGGGAAAAACTTGGTTTTTTATGTAGCCGCCAATAAGATGAAACCCTAAACAAGTTATAACCTTAAAACACCTAATAGCCTACAATAACCTAAGAATGTACATTAACCTTAAAAGTGTACATGAACCCTAAAAGGCATGATTGGCGTGCCTATAACCAGTCGTCATGTATGAGGCCATGCATACGGGCATGATAGTTGTCGTGGCATGTAGTGTCGTGACATACGGTGTCATAAGGGTGTAAGTCCATAGTAAACTCTACTAAACAAAAAGATTAATACCATTCAAAGGTAGAAATTAATCAACTAAAAAGATATGCACCCACATATATATATATATATATATATATATATAATGCACAAGGGGAAGCTGAAATGAAATTTTCATGTATCCCCCTTAGACCTAAGCTGAGAAAAGCGTGCCATGGTTTGAATAGAATTTTGTGTTGTAGGAGAACATGATGAACAGTACCAAATGTTGGCAAGAAATTGAATGGGCTCTAACTTGAGGTAGAATAGATGGTATCCACCATTACAATTATTGCAAAGCAACATCTGGCCAACATCATCTATTCTTTGACATACGTGACATGGATAGTCAAGTGGAGGAATCCAAGTTGACGTGATGATGGTAAGATCTAAGTTCAGCAGATGGCAGGGCACACAATTTTTGGAGTGATCCCGAATTGTGTGTCCGTTAGCTCCTTACAACTCTAACACACTTGAAGGTTTGATCGCCTTAATCCTCAAGATAGTGCGACCGGAAAAAGTGTCTAAAGTATCATTAGGTTGTCGTTAGAGATACACAAAGTCACCAACATCAAATTGTCTCACCTTAGGTTTATAACTGCCACCTCGCATGTGTGCATATCGTAAGGTGTCTCGATGTTATGCAATGGACATGTTCTCCATGGGCATGGGCATAACCCTCTTGAATAGAACAACCTTCTCTGCAATGACCCTAACCCAAGTGGTTAGGGAGTCCAAGTCCACAACCTGGTCCATTTGAGTAATAATGGAAGAGGGTGGAATGGGATGTTTCCCAAAAAGTAGAAAGTAAGGAGAGAAATGAGACAAAGAGGCTTGTTTGGACATCTTGTAACCCATGGTGATGTAAGGTAGGGCCAGGTCCCAATCCTCTTTGTTCCTAATGAAGTAAATATTTTTAAATCCCTTCTTGCATGTTTGAACCATCCTTTTTACAAGGCCATTAGCTTGGGGATGATCCCTTGAAGTCCGGTGATGGTTAATGAGAACATGGTCAAGTAGGTCTTGGAATTCTCCTCTGAATTTTGATCTTTGATCAGTAAGGCACTTAGCACAAGCCCCAAACCTACTTAAAACATGTTATAAGAAAACCTGGTTGGTGTTGTGTGATGATTTGTTCAGTAGCGCAACAAGCTCAACCCACTTTGAAAAATGCTCAATCATAATCATGATGTAAACATTACCCTTGCAGGTATGTGGTAACTTTCCAACTAAATCACATGACCAATGATAAAACATGCCCTGAATAGAGAGTGGAAAAAGCGTGAGCTGTCGAGAGGAGAAAGAAGTTTTCACTTTATCACATTGTTCACACCTAGCAATGATGTCTCGAACTTGAGCATACATACCTCTCTAATGGTAATGAGGAGCAAAAAGGCTATAAATACATTTAATTCCAAAGTGTCCAAGCTTCGAGTGTACTTTTTGAATGAGACCATGTCATTCATGTGGTGGAAGAACCACTTTGTCACCTTGTGGTAAGCATTGGACGAGGTAATTATCATTCCATGAGTAGTGAGTGTTTGGATTGTTATTGTATGTGATCCCAATGACTTAATGTAACTTGAGGAAGGTATTCCCCATGCTAAAAAAACCTCGGAATGTCCAAGTCCTCCCATATATCCACAATGGGATGCTCAATTAGGTTACATTGCAATAGTGTAAAATAATTAGATGCATAAGATACATGTTTAATTGGAATCTGGTCGAATTCTTGCCTAGTTTCTAAGAAATCTTCAAAGGTAGTGAGGGGTTTCCACGACATGGTATTCGTGTTTTTATGTGTAATACCAGGTCAATGAATAATTTTGAATTCATATTCCTGAAGTATAAGCGCCCAACGAACTAACTTACCAATAAGCTTGTCGTTTATCATCAACCACTTGATAGGCTGGTGGTCGGTATACAAAGTGAATTCGATGCCATAAAGATAAGGCCTAAAATGTATGATGACCCATACAACAACAAGACATTCCCCCTCGTATGAAGAATAGTTGCTTTTAGCCTTGTTATTGCTTCGGGATGCATAGACGATAACATATTCCTTGCCTTCCTCATCAAGTTGGCCAAGAATAACACTAATACCAAAAGCACTCTAGTTAGTGTGTAGAATGAAGACCTTGCTGAAATCAGGTCTTCTCGGAATGGGGAACTCTGAAAGCTTTTCCTTGAGTGTGTCAAAAGCTTCTTGAGCCTCTTCACTCCATGTCCAAACAACATCCTTCTTTAACAATGCATAGAGAGGATGAACAATAGTATTGAAATCTTGGACATAAATCATGTAATAATTATATAGTCCAATGAAGCTCTTCAAAGTGTGAACATTTATAGGATTAGGCATCTCCAAAATGGTTACTACTTTGGCCCAATGAACCATAATACCATTTGGCAAAGTTCTGTGTCTAAAGTAAACTATTAAGGTGACAAAAAATTCACACTTTTTAGGATGGATCTTCATATTGATTTCATGGAGCCTTTTGAATAACTCTTCAAGATGAGGCAAGTGTTGCAGGAATCCCTTGCTATGCATCAAGACGTCATCTATGTAGCACTTTAGGAAATCTACCCCTTCGAGAACTTGGTCCATGACTTGTTGAAAGAAAACATGTGCATTCTTCAACCCAAAAGGCATCAGAAGCCATTCCCACAACTTGTTGCTTCCATGGAATGTTATTTTTTTGCAATCCTTCGCAGTGAGCACAATATGGTTGAAGCCTTACCTTAGATCCACAATTGTGAAAATGTTTGAGTCTCCAATGCTATCGAATAGTTCTTCAAGGATGGGCATGGGGTACCTGCCTTGAGGTGTAACTAGGTTCAAAAACCTATAATCCCCACACATCCTTTTCTCAATCCATAATCCAGCTGAATCTTTTTTGTTGGCATTATTATAGCGGTTGCGAAATTAGAACTTAATGGTTGAATGAAACCAGCTTCATGGAGCTCTTTAAATCTTTCATGCTTGCTCAACTTATGTCTCTTTCGATAAATGGGTGTCTCATTTGTAAGGTCTATAGAGAACTACATGGTCTTACACCTACCTAAGTTTTTCATTGAGAATGCGAACACATTTTCATACTTAATTAGCAAATCTGTGACCTAATGTTTTTCCTTCTTGGTGAGTTGGTTCCCCATAACAAAAAGGTAGTTGGAAACACATGGAATGGAGTTAGAAAATGTGTTTGAAGAACTTGGTGTGTTGGGTTCTCCACTATCCAATTGCGTAAATTCATAGAAGGTTATAATTGTTTCTCCAAAAGCTAATGTACCTCCAGGTGTATCAGAAACAACTTGAATCAAATTACATGGTACCTCCTCCCCCCAAACACTAAGAGTGAAATGTAAAATGTTAAGATAGGCAAGTGTACTTGGTCGGGGCGCCATGTAGTCACATTGCCAGAATTACAAGCTGATTAAATCAATGTTGGCATTGTGTACATTTGAAAAAGTACATAGGTTACCAACAACCATGTAAGGGAGTTTAGGTCCATGCCTCTCCCCAGTAGAACATTACGTTCCAATCTAGTCACCTTGGTGTGACTAATAGTGCCAGTTTGGAACCCCATAGGCCTTTATCTTTCTTCTGGGCTTGGTTCATCCCAAGTGGCTAAAGGATGATGATATACCAGGCCTGGTCCATCTCCCTGAAAGTCTTGTGCTCCTAGGAAGGAGACAAAGGTGGGCTAAACACCTTTTAGTTTTCCTATTATGTTCGTAGGAAACCAAGGAGGTTTCTCTTGCCTTGTAACGGGTTAGCAAAAGCTCTAATCATCCAATATGTGAAAAACTTGCAGGTTGGGGTCTCTGATGGTGTATCTCATAGCTAATTGTAGAACTGAAAGTGGTGCAAGGTTGGTCCACTAATTGCGCAATCAGTGCGCATAAGAACCGCATTGTACCGCATTAAATAGGAGCGACTCTCTAAGGTAATGCTTGACCAACGTGTAGTGCTCCTAGACTTTCCTTTTGGTCAAACTCATAAGGGGTGTTCTTAATTACATAACCAAGTGTAGGAGAAATGGATTGAGCCCAAGTGATCAGTCATACCATGTCCGTGGAGAGACCAGATCTTATGTCATTCAAACCTTCTCCAAATTCAGCTGCTGAAAATCCTGGAGATTCCCAACTTGAAATGATGAGGTCCATGGGGCCAAGTAATTCCATATGCTTCTTCTGAATTAGTTGTATGTCAAAGGGTAAGAAAGTGAAATTGGCCTTCCATGCAATGGTTGCAAACTATTGTGGAAATTTGGCTATGAACTCCATCATTTTTTATGCAGCCACTTGCCTTGTAGTAGGATCAATGTCTACGTAGAAATACCTTTGAACCACCATCCTTGATTGTAATAGGGCTTTGAGACATGTACCAATACCACCAACGAGTTCTAGTAATGTAATCCCCTCTTTAGGTAGTGTCTAGGTGATTAGCTAACAAAGTACTAGTTTAATTAATTCACCATGGCTCTCCATGTTTTTGAAACTAAATAGAGCTTTGACCAAGGGCTCATGGGCTACTTTGAACCTCTGTAAAACCTCTAGTTTGTGTTGAATGTCAGTAGGAACCACCCTCAAGCTTTCAGTAGCTTGGGCATAAGCTATCTCCTTTTCATCTCCCTCTATCAACTTGCGGCTAACTTGTTGGATGTAGGAAATGGTGTGTGTTTCCTTGAGCATATAATGGTGAGCCATAGGACTATAGTTCCCATGTAAATCAAAGGGTATGTATCCCAAATGGTGGCCATTAGTCTCCCAATCCACTTGGTAGTATGCATGTTTGAACTAATTATCAATTGTGAAACCTCGTGGAAACAGGGCCTTTTGCCCAATGAACACATCGTAACTGGTAGCATTGGTGACTAAACATTTAACTTGTAGGCAAAGCTCCTGATCTGTACCTTCATTGAAGTTAAGTGCAATCAAATCTGAACTTTTTCCAAGTACGTCCTCTACGCTCCCACTAGCGGTGTGAATTTGCCACATAGATTTCTGTAGTTTGGAGTCGAGCATACTCATCTTCTTGGCAAATTGAACTCCAAGAATCACTGGTTGGGCACCTGTATCAAGAAGTACCACTCTGGGTGTATGTCCTCCCACTTGGATTACTATCCCAGTATTGTCGACAATGGCAACTATAGTGGCGATGGAAGTTCTTTCACTAGGCACCACCTTCGAAAATGAGTGAGAGACTTTGTGGAAAGAATGGCTATCCACAACGCCTTTGCTAAGTAACAAATCCACAAGTGAGGTGTTCTTAGCTCCCTTCTAATACTTGAATGTAAAATCAGAGGTAGGAGAGCTCACTAGTTTAGCCATGCTAAAACTAGTGACTAGATCACAAATGCCATCTGTAACACGTGAGCCAATTAAGTGTCTCTCCAAGGTGTTAGATGGGACCCATGTAGCATGTGGATCATAGATTGGTAAAGGATTCGATGTAGTGTTCAAGGTATCCTTTAGTACTGCAATTATGTCTTCGGTGCTTACCTTCAAATCTTGAAAATTAAATAATGGTTATTCACAAGCTTTTGCACCACTTCACCCATTTGAAGTTGGAACTCCGTAAGTTGATTAGTGGAAAATTATGTGTTTCCTAATGTACATGTACTCTTGGGACATGAGAATTTGATGCCCTAGCAACTTGTGGCGTAGTAGTTTCCTCGCCCCTTGCTAACAAGGTGCATTGTTCCGTGTTGAGAAGACGAAAATATTGTGGCATGATTCTTCGAGCTCCTTTAGCCTTGGTAATAGGACTTGAACTAGATGCGAGTCCATTAGTCTGAATTACTTGCCTAGTGGTAGAAACTCTGGGTGCCACATTAACCTCTTGTGTCATGAAGTAAGAAGGGCAAAAAGAAGTGGCAAATTCTGGTGTGAAACTAGAATTGTGTGCACTGGAAGAAACATATTCCTCAACCATGGCATCTTGTGAAAGGCCATAGAATGACCTAGGAAATTCCTCCCATGATCCTAAACCCTGTACAGGTTGGGCATGACTAGTTGGTTGGGAAGATTTGCTTTTTAGATTAGCAAGTTGGGCCTTCAATGATTCGAATTCATTTTGCAAAGTTTGAACTTGAACGGCATGGGCTTGAAGCAACTCCCTCTTGTCAGCATTGTGCTCCTTCTTTTTAGCATTCTTACTGGAATTACCCTTGGTGGGGAAAACATGGATGGAAGGCTGAAGTGCTTTGGCTTTTGGTTGAAAGGCAACGGAAGATGCTAATAGATTTTGCCATGGTAATTGGATTTACTTCCGTTCCGGGAACTTGGCAAAACAAACAGCTTCTTAATGTCCCTCTTTCCCATAATAATCACAAAAGAAATCCTCAGAAGGAATGTTGCATTCACTAGCTTTATAGGCAAAATTGCCATAGTAGTTGTAAGAAAGTAAGATGAGTGCAACCGACTACATTGCTTTAACCCTTGAAGAAAAATGTGATGATCTGGTTTGCGTAACTGGTGGAGGCTAAGGCCTTGAACATGATGGAGGCTTCATAGTATTGGCCTCATAATGTGCATGAGCCAATTTTAACTTTTCAAAAATGTTGTACACATCCAGCAAAGTGCACGAATTTTCAAATTTTACAAAAACTCGTTGCAAAATTTGCGCATGGAGTGTCGGAATACTTTACAATGAATGAAGATACCAATGGGCAGCTTCCAGGTCTATGATGCTCTAAGTATCTTTTTTAAGCTTGATAAGCCTCCTATATAGCATCTTCAAAGTTTCATCCTTGTGCTAAGAGAAGGTGGCAAACTATAGAATTTTTTCAGAACTTTTAACCGAAAATTCTAACTCAAGAACTCGAAAGAATTCCCCCATTGGATCAGTAAAAGCTGGCGCATTGATGGTGGGAGGATTGTTTGCGGTAGCAACAATGAGTTGTTGAAGAAAAAGATTTATTGAAGTAGGTATCGGATTTGGATTATTGGGCACAATCCCATGATGTGCAATGGCAGCTTGTAATGTAACTTGCGAGATGGTGGTGATGGCTGTGGCATAAGCTGGATTGGGGATTTGAGTGAAGCCCAAAATCTTCGAAGAATGTTGCTTGTAAACATTCAATGCTTCATAGTGCACATAATAGGCCAGTTATTTAAATGCGAACTCCTTAGTGTAATTAGCGCCATACTTGAGCTCTAATTCACAAACCACAATTGAGAAAGTTGCCTTGAACTCCCTCAAAGAAATGGTACATGGCCTTCTGTTGAACTTTTCAATTTTCCTAGAGGAACTATTAACCTCCATGGTGTATATGGGTGTAAAGGTAATGGCTTACAACGGAATATACGGTGATGGTGTAAAAGTAAGTGCAACAATAGGCGTACCCCACTAATTAACCGCTCCAAATGGATTGTGATGTATTGTTGATGTATTGTAACTTGAACCTAAATTCTTAATAAGAGTTGTACTAGATGACGGTGGCATTATAGACATTTGATGGTACCGTCATGAAGATTGTGAAGTCCAAGAAATCATCTCAAATGATTATGTGTTGTTTTATAGCCAGTACTTGGCTGTGGCTAAGCGATAGTGCTCTCATCATCCAAGGACATGGTGTTGTCCCATGCCCCAAAACTTTGTAGTAATATAAAGCACTAGCTACAAAGTTCTAACACAACATACGGTTTGAAGAATATGGTGCGTCAATGGGGATGAACGGACATCGGCGACATCGACAGACAAACATTGATGGATGGAAAGGGTCGGACGAACGAAATTGGACAGAAATTGGACGGATGTTGAACGGGCATCAGATGAACAATGTACGAAAGTCAGAGGGACGTTGGATGAAAGTTGGATGAATGTTGAACAGATGTCAAACAAAGGTCGAACAAAAGTCAGATAACAATAACGCAATAGACGGCACTACAAAACACCCGTGAACTCCACAATGATGGTGGATGCAACGCGATGGCCATGACATTGTGAGGTGTGCATGAGTTCCACGGTGATGGCAAGCGGCAACGCAACGAACACCGCGCTGCAAAAGCAAAAAAAATTGTTTTTTTCTTCTTCTCGCTTGCTTGTTGTCTCTTCAACACTCGCCTTCACTCCTAAAGTGGCGAAAACCGTAGACGTGGAAGATTTTACTTTAGAAGAACGGAACTGATTTATCTCTATAGATTAAGCCCCCAAACTCTAATTTCAATTAGCAATAACAACAAGCTTCATCTTACAACGGTGGGTAGCTAATGTTCCTAATTCGCAGCCCGCACGAACATGTGCATGGTTTCAATCTTTGGAAATGGCCACATGATCAGAGGTTTGGCAACTGCTGCAACAACAACGATAGCAACGTCTCTAGCCCTGCTGCTGCAAGCGAGATGATGAAATCACACCATGAAGTAACAACTTTTTCTTTTGGTGCTACAGCATCAACGGACTTGTGTTTGGTGAATCCTTCTTCTTTCGATAGCACCTTCCAACAAGCATTTGATGATGGAATCACTTCACTAATCATGAGTTCTTCTTCAAAGATGAAACAGATGAGAACTCATGGGGAGCTTTTCAAGCTCACCAATCTTCATGGCAACAACAACTATAACAACAATAACAACAACACCAATAGTAACAACAACACAAGCATAAAAAGAAACCCAAAAACTCAAAGCTAAGAAAAATTTACCACTTTCAACATTAAGTGACAAAGAATAGTTTTTCTAGAATTAAATTGCAAATAAATAAAGAAAACGCAGTGTATGTAAATGGTGGCCGTGTAATAGCCACCGTGAGCATCTAGAAATCTAATCTGACTATGGAGGAAATTTTCCCTAACAAAGGAATTCTAGAAAAACTAATAAAAGAAGGGAAAAGCTTGGCGTTTTATACATCCACCAACAAGCTAAAACCCTAAACAAGCTGTAACCCTAAAATAACTAATAGCATACATTAACCTTAAGAGGGTATAATAACCCTAAAAGGCATGATTGGCATGCCCATAACCAGCCATCATGTATGAGGCCATGCATATGAGCATGATAGTTTGAACTTCTTCCATTGAAAGTTGATGAAAATAATAGTGCAAAAGCTACCTTTGAAGACATGGACAACAATCAAAATCATGATCTATGAACAAAATCAAATTTTTTCATTGTCGGGAATGAAGGAAAAATTGAAGTAATCATCAAAATTCATAGTAGGTGATGCATGGGTGTCTTCTAGTGTTCATACAACCCTTGTAGTTTTTGCACAATGCACAACACCAATAACAATTTCATTTGGTAAGGTTGATTTGACAAACTTCCATAAAAAGGCTCTTGTCGTGGTGGCTTCAAATGTTCATTTTGCCATGTCCCTCCCCTATGCATTAATTGTTGCTTTATGAAACTATTCCTGGTCACAAGCACCTCCACCTTAACTTGAGTAGTTGTTCACATCAAATTCCATAATCACATTCTAGATCATTCCAACACCATGATGTTGGACAAAAGGAGAGAAAAGATGATTATGAAGGCAATGCAAAAAAAAGCCAAAAATGCCTCATGTTGTTATAACAATGCATGTTATAAAGAATATTGGGATGGAGAAAGTCTCCGTGAATTTTGGAAGGTCTTACCTTGATAACAAGAACATGGTTGTTCTCCTTGGTAAGTTCATTATTGTTGCAAGTCCCAACATTAAAAATGTTATAAATAATGTCACAACCCTAGCCTTGGGCTCGCGACCAAGGCAAAGGGCTTGCAAGGGTGTGAGCTAAGAAGAAGCTCGGGAGTCACATCACAAACTCCCGGGAGTGTTAGAAAGTGTGAGGGAGTGAACCCTCACACTCCCAAGGCAACTCCCACTTTGGGAGATGGAGTCCCGATGGACTCCTGAAACTTCAGAGAGCAATTGTAGGGGTCAAAACCCAATGGTTTGTGGCGTTCTTTATATCATTGAAAAGCTCTTGGAACGTAAATGTCTAAAATGAGCTCACATTACTCATTTGGACATCTAAAACATAAGTTATGGCCAAAAGAAAGGCCGGGAGTCAAACTGTTAGTTTGACTCCCGACCACAAAAAGTCGGGAATCGACCCTATTTACTTAGTTTTAGGGGGCATGCCATATATCGTTGAAAAGCTCTTGACGAGAGCTACAACTTTGCTTCAGATCGCATTGTGATCCAAGGTCTACTTGCAAAGTTATGGGGGTCCAAAGTTGCGAGAGTCCCATTTGGGGTGGTTTCGGGACTCCCACTTGGGAGTCTTGGGAAAGAAAAGCCATTTGGATGTAGCCTCCATGGCCAACCATAGAGTATACTATAAGGGGGAAGGTGGTGGCTTCCCCCCAAGTACGGGCCATGGTGAGTCTTGTGTGTCCGTGTTGCTTGTGGCTCGTCCTAGCACCAAAGGTGCTCCAACTATGCACTAACCACTTTGTGTGGCTTGTGTGCAGGCCCATGTGAATGAGTGAAGCTTGTCAACTCTTCCTAGTCCCATCCCGGAGTTCCAACACGCCCCTCTACCCCTCAAAGTGTTGTGAGCTA